>ULMB01029949.1_pt1 | contig 11186 bp, 8 predicted proteins | sample 1951571 | NCBI WGS metagenome assembly ULMB01 (sample SAMEA4835542, study PRJEB28245) | human gut metagenome | biome: gut microbiome; material: fecal sample | place: Denmark | collected 2008 | reverse complement strand
CCGCTAAATCTTTAGTTTAGCGGTAGTTCACTGGTGAAACGAATTTGCTGTGTATATCAGGAAGTGATACAATATCCATGGCTTTGGATAAAGAAAATGCTAAGATTAAATCCAAGGCTGGTGCTTCCTTATATTTGACAGGAATTGGTTCTGTAAAAACTCGTATTCATGTAGAAGGGAATACTTCTTCCTGTGTTGCAAAACCGGATTGTGCCTATAGGCTGGTCGTAAGAAGTGCGAATAATGATACAGATCCCAATACATTTATTCAGCTGATTCAGTTTGAAGTGAAGAAAAATGAAAGACGATGTGAAATTGGAAAGATAAATACTTTCAAGGGAAGTTCTTCCGGAACAGAACAGCTGATTGAATACAAGGCAAAACGGTATGGAGAGAGTTCTTATTTGCTCTCTTTTGATCCTGTTGTTCCTGGGGAATATGGTGTATTTATGTCGAATCCAGATGCAAGGGATGAAAAAAGGATGATCATCTATTGTTTTAGTGTAAAATAGTCTTTCATAAAAAAAACAACTGATTGAAGAGAAGATTCATTCGACAGTATTAATGATATAAATAAAAGAAATATGAGAAATTTTGATTATCAGACCCCGACACGACTGATCTTCGGACGTGATGTTGTGGATGGACTTCCTGAAGTGATGCGTCCGTTCGGACGTCGTATCTTGCTGACTTATGGGGGTGGAAGTATTAAGCGTATCGGACTGTATGACCGTGTCAGGGAATTACTGAAAGACTTTGAGATTTTTGAACTGGGCGGGATTGAACCGAATCCGAAATATTCTACCAGTGTTGTAGAGGGAGTACGGATTTGTAAGGAACAACAGATCGATGTCATTCTTTCCGTTGGGGGAGGTTCGGTACTTGACTGTTCGAAAGCCATTGCCGGTGGAGCCAAGTATGATGGTGAAACCTGGGACCTGATTACCGGTAAGGCTCCTACTTTGGCTGCCCTTCCGATTGTTGATATCCTGACTCTGGCTGCTACGGGCAGTGAATATGATGCCGGAGGTGTCATTTCGCGTACGGAAACCAATGATAAGATTGCTTACATCGATCCACATCTGTTCCCTGCATGTTCTTTCCTTGATCCGACTTATACGTTTACGGTCAATGCCAAACATACGGCAGCGGGAGTGGCTGATGCCATCAATCATGTGATGGAGCAGTATTTCACCCATGCTTCCAATTCTGTAGCTGACGGTTTTTGTGAAACCCTTGTCAAGACTTTGATGAAATATGCACCGGTTGCGCTGGAGAAGCCCGATGACTATGAAGCCCGTGCGGAGATTATGTATGCCTGTACCTTTGGCTGCAACGGCTTGCTGGCTCTCGGAACAGCAGGGTCTCCCTGGCCGATGCATGGTATTGAACATGCTCTTTCGGCTTATTATGACATTACACATGGAGAAGGACTGGCCATTATCACTCCGCACTGGATGCGTCATGTACTTAATGAGCGTACACAGGAACGTTTCGTGAAGTTTGGCTTGAATGTGTTCGGACTGTCAGCAGACATGGTTCCGGCCGAGATCGCAGAACAGACTATCGTATGTACTTCTCAGTTCTTTAAGAGTCTGGGTATGCCGATGACCTTGCGCGAAGTCGGTATTGATGACTCTCGTCTGGAAGAAATGGCCCATCACGTTGCCGTTAATGAAGGACTGGATGCACCGGGTACCTTTGCTCCGCTGAATGAGCAGGATATCCTGTCCATTCTGAAGGCAGCGCTGTAAATCAGAAAGAAACTCTCTGTTCCAGCCTTTGATGTGACAGCTTTAGGTTGGAACAGAGTATTATAACAGATAACTTTAGATCAAACCTGTAAAAACAATACTGACACATATGAAGAGAATCGCTCTATTGGGACTGGCTGTGATGACTGTGGCTATGTCATACGCTCAGGGGATTAGCGGAACCTGGAAAGGAATGCTGAATGCGGGAAATCAGAAGCTGGAAATTGTTTTTCATTTCGATCCGTCGAAAGATGGAGGCGGTGCTGCTACCATGGATGTCCCTGCACAAAGTGCCATGGGTATTCCTGTTCGTCTGAATCTGCTGTCAGCCGATTCCGTCAGTCTGGATGTCCTGGCTCTTCTGATGGAATATACCGGGAAACTGAACAATGGAGTAATCACCGGTACTTTCAGACAGTTCGGTGTGGCATTCCCGTTGGAGTTGAAGGCTGGAGATGCCGGAAAGCCCAACCGTCCTCAGGAACCGGAAAGTCCGTTGGGGTATAAGACAGAGGAAGTTACTTTCACCAATCAGAAAGCTCATGTTTCTCTTGCCGGTACGTTGACTTATCCGGTCAATTATACTCCGGACAAAAAAGTACCTGTGGTAATCATGGTTACCGGAAGTGGTGCCCAGAATCGGGATGAAGAGGTGTTTGCCCACAAACCTTTTAGGGTGATAGCTGACTACCTGGCTAAACAGGGAATTGCTTCTTTGCGATATGATGACAGAGGAGTAGGTCAGTCGACCGGGAATCAGGCCGGATGTACTTCGGCTGACTTTGCGGAAGATGCAGCTTGTGGACTTTCATGGTTAAAGAGCAGCGGAAAATTCAATCAGGTCGGGATATTGGGACATAGTGAAGGAGGGCTGATAGCCTTTATGTTGGGAGCTGAAGGAAAAGCAGATTTTTTGGTGAGCATGGCCGGACCTGGAATCAAGGGAGATAGTTTGTTGGTTGAGCAGCAGAATGCTCTTTTTAAGCTGAAAGGAATTCCTTCTAATATGAGTGTCAGTACTTTGCGGAAAAGTATGGCCACTCAGCCAGGGAATGTATGGCTGGAATATTTTATGGATTATGATCCGCGGCCGGATCTGGAAAGAATTACCATCCCGGTTATGGCTGTCAACGGAAGTAATGATATGCAGGTTCTTTCAGACAGTAATATCAGTGCTATCCGGAACTGTCTTTTCGGGAAGAACAGCAAAAATCTTATCAAGGTATATCCCGGATTGAATCATTTGTTCCAGCATTGTGAACCTGCTTCCTCCATGGATTATTATAAGATTGAGGAAACCTGTTCACCAGAAGTTCTCCGGGATATAGCAGCTTGGATCAATAGTCTGTAGAAATGACTTGTTGGCAATACCGGCAATTATACCATCCATGTATGACGTTTAACAAAATAGCGTATGAAAAAAGTATTAGGCATATTTATAATGTTATTATTTGCATGTACATCCAGGGATAAAAATGAAATACCGACACTCTCTGTAGATTTACATTCGTCAGATGTTTCTTTCGAAGACTTGTTCTCAAAAATAGAGATCATACCTTTGGAGACATCTGATAGTTGTTTGCTGGTGGATGTAGAGAAAATAGTACATGTTGACAGTTTGCTGTATGTTTTTGATAGCAGGCGTCCTGCGCTATATGTGTTTGATGAGAAAGGAGCGTTTGTCAGACAAATATCCCGATGGGGTGATGGTCCGAGAGATCATTTGTTGAGTCCAAACGGGTATATGGGAATATATGACTTATGTGGAAAATTTATCAGGCAGGATGTGTTACCTGCCAAGCCTAATTATTATGCCGTTGCTTCTCTTAGCCCGGACAGATGGGTTTTCTGGTCGTGCGTGAGAGAAGATGAGGATGGAATTACAGTCGTTGGAAAAGACTCTCTAAATACGGTCAGTGGTTTTTGGAGGAACGATCGTATTTTGGATATGGGTAGCTTGAATCCTTTTTATGAGTACCATGATAATGTGTACTTTGCCACGGCATATCAGAATACAGTCTATAAGTTGACTAAAAAAGGACTGTATCCTGTTTACTGTTGGGATTTTGGCAAAGATGGCATTAATGATGAAATGTTGCAAAAATATCGTTTGATTGAGAATGAAGGAAAACGAAATGATGAGCTGATTAAAGATTTGTCTGATGGAACACTCCCTTTCTGTATGAAATTTCATCGGGAAAATGATCTATATTATTATGTATCTCTGCAAAAAGGTTTAGGTACTGTCAATAAGCATATTAATGTGTTTTATAGAAAACAAGACGGTAGTACATTTGTCTTTGAAAAGTTGGCTGAAAATTTAAGTATAACTCCTCTTCTGTTTACGGAAGATTACATCGTTTCGAAATTAAATTTTGATGATTATACTTGTTTGCGTCCTTTTTTGTCAGAACAAGACTACTCAAAACTTTTGTCGCGTGAGGAAGATGATAATCCGTGCCTGGTAAAGTTTTATTTTAGAAAAGGTGGAAAGAACCCCGGCAGAATGTAAGTTATTGTATGGTATCTTCTGATATAAACTTTTTTAGTTTGGATTTGAGTATACCTTTCCGATAGCCAGTCCACATCTTTAGGATTTTACCTTCCGGTGAAATCAATACGAAATGCGGGATGCCTCCGGCTTTATAACGCGAAGCCAGACTTCGTCCTCCATTTTTCGGTTCCTTCCATTGATAACCCGGCATCTTGTGTTCTTTCAGGAATTTGCTCCAGGAGGTTTTTTCATCATTGGATATTCCTACCAAGGCCAATTTATCGCCATATAGATGGACAATCTCTTCCATTTCCGGTTCAGACATGCGGCAAGGGCCGCAGTAGATACTCCAGAAATCCAACAAGATGTATCGGCCTTGCAATTCTGATAAATGACGGGATTTTCCTTCAGCGTCATATAGTAAACCATCAGCCATATCGTCTCCTTCTTCCACAGTCGGAGCAGGGAAGGCATATGACTCAATGAGTTTTCCTTTCTCCGTTTCCTGCCATTCGGCCGGCATACGTGCATACAACTGCTGGAAAACAGGACGAAAACTGCGCAATGAATCCGGAATCCAGGTTGTATTCCAGGCTTTTTCCAAAAACAGGTCAATCCATACCTCCGTGACCGGCGCCGTCTTCATATATTCGAAGGTTTTTCTAACACTCCGGTAATTGAGCTTATGCCAGCGGTCCCAAAAAAGACTGTCGTGCACCTGGCACTTTTCATCCATCTGTAAGCATTCGTCCGTCTCGTCTGCGGTACAGGCCGCATACGATAAGGCTTCTTTTTGTTGGGGAATATTCGTAGTGATCATCCATTGATGAAGCCATTTGTCTTTTCCCTGAATATCAATCCAGCCTCCTCGGTCTACCCACAAATCTAAAGTCCAGTTGGGAAAATCTTTTGCCCAACCGAAAAACTTTAAATGCTTTGGTTGTGAAATGGTATCTTCGTATATCATTTCTCCGTTTTGCAAAGGAAAATCTGCTATTGCTTTGCTAGCAGTCATTGTTGGATTAAAGACATACATAACCCCTCTTACACTGTCAGGAATATTATTCAGACGCCAACGAATCCGGAATTTTCCTTCTAATTCTTGAGCTTGACAAATGTTTCCTGCTCCAATGAGCAGGAAAAGGGGACACAAGATCTGGATAGCGAGATTTCTTTTCATTTTTCAGTCAGTTTTATTGTATGGAATGTCCGTCTGTGGATTGAGTTTCCGGAACAGAGCCGAAGCGCTTTTGCAGGAACTCTTTCAGATTGTGGGTACCGACATCTTCTGTTGAGATACTTCCGTCCTTCTCTACGATTACATAGTGCGGAATTCCGTTGAACTGGAAAAGTTGGCGCATATATTTGTATTCAGTGTCTGTGAGCCGGTAACAGGCTTCTCCTTTCAGGTTCTTCTCTACATAGTCCGTGTAGGCCTTTCCCGGAGATTCATTTTCGCTGGTTATATAGACGAACTGAAAATCGGGATGGTTGTGGTATTGTCTGCGCAGGTCGGCCGTAGCCTGTATGCCAGTCCGGCAGGGACCACAATAGATTCCCCAGAAGTCAATGAAGAGTACTTTGCCGGCATGAGGAGCAATGATACGGCGGAAAATATCGGTAGCTTTCCCCGCAGGAAGCTGGTAGGATGCTGTCCGTCCTGCCGGATGCAGTTCGTCAATCATATCCTTGACTGCAGTCTGCATATAGGGATGGGTAATGATTGCCTGTGTCTTTCCGATGAGGCATTCTGCATCTTTCCGGCTGGTCTGTTGTGCAACGATGGCACGCAGGTCGCGTACACGGGCTATCTGCCAGAGCAGGGGAGAGCGTTCATTACACAGTGCCTGAATGATACTGTCCTGTATCTCATACTTCTTTGCATATATCCGGATCAGTTTCTCATTATCCGGAAGTTTTTTGAAGTCTTCTTCACCTGCCAGACTCTTGTAAGCATTATTGGCTGCTTCGAGTGGGCCCATGTATTCAAAACGGTTGATGAAAACACTTATCCGGGAACAGGCCAGTGCTGACATTTCGTCCAGAGGCATTTGTTTCAGAAAGTCGTAATAGGAAGCATCCGGCTGCACCTGCAATGCCTGATTGGCCGTATCTTGCCGGGCATAATAGCTTCGGGGCATCTGATAGTCAAAATAAATCTCTCCTGCTTTGATGGCTGTATGGTTGCGGATCAGCGAAACTGCTTTTTGCGAAGGTGCATAAAGCCGGCAAAGTGAATCGGCTTGCTGCTGCCACCGGGCAGTGTACGGTTCCAGCTGCTCCTGAAACTGTGCCGGTGTCAGTGTCTTCCGGGCTTTATCCAGTTTCTCGTAAGGATAATCGATCAGGTCATTCAGGGTGACGGCCAGATAAGACAGTGCGGCTGTCTTTCCCATATAAGCTGTGTGAATGAGCGGATATTTGTTGTCGCGTGCCCGGCTTCGTGCCATGATGTCTTCCCAGTCCAGATACATCGTGACTGTGTCACCCGGTTCGGCATAGAACGGAATCCACTGGTTGTTCAGGGTCAGGTTCTGGCAAACGGGATATGACAGGATAAACTTGCATTCGAAACTTCCGTCGGGATTGATGGGGACTACTGTGGGATAGTCCTTGCGGGTAATTTCATTGCTCAGATAAAGAATACCGCTGTCGAATCCCAGTCTCGGATCATAACCTTTCAGATAGCCTTGCAGGTAAACGCTGTCCCGGCGGAAAAAGTCCGTGCCATATCCGTTGTCTGCATCCGGTATTGCCGGCTCTTTGCGGGTGCGTACGTAGCGTTGTTCCTCTCCGTCGTTAAGGGCAATGAGGCAGGAACCGTCTTTCCGGGCAGTCAGTTTCAGGGTGACGGTGCTTCCGTCCTTGCGGTCGCTGGCAGTCATCAGGATGCGTTTCCCCTTTTTTCTGTATTCCACGGGAGTGTACAGCCGGTTGTTCAGGATGACGATGGAATCATAGATACCGTAAGTCCAGCGGCTCTGTGCATCCTCGCTAAACCAGTTTCCCTCTACCGGTTCCAGAAGAGAACGGGGCTCAGAGGCATCAGCCACCAGTGAGATATCAAAAGTATTTCCTTCTCTTCCATTGGGATCTATGAAATGTATTTTCCGGGTTTCCTGGGGCAGAGGTTCGAACAGCAGTACGAAGTCCATTTCTCCCGAATCAGGAAGATAAGTTTCCTTTTTCAGTTCAATGCCTTCAGCTCCCGTTTGCTTGTAGCGTATTCCGGTGGCAGTATCTTCCAGATAATTCTCTCCATCTTCCTTGATCCACCAGTGTGGCCGGAAAATCGCGTGGATGTAGACTTTTGTACATTCGGGGGTACGCTCGATCCGGGTAATGTTGCGGATACTTCCGTTGCGGGCCTTGAATGTCGGATTTTCAATTGTTTGTGCTGTCAGTATTCCTGGAAGCAGGATCAGCAGGCATAGGAGCAGCTGTCTGAGGTTTTGCCATGGTGTCTGCCGTTTATCGGTCAAGGATACGGTTGTGGCTGTTCTTGTTTTCATGTGTATAAAAGGTTTATGTATGGTTCGGTTTTATTTGTCAGTTTCGGATTCTGCAGATCGGGTTGAAACACAGATTGCCCCGTTTTTCGCCGCTTCTCCAAAAAGATCAACAGCCTGCTGGCCTTTCAGCACTTTGATGGATTTGATCTGGCTGGGTGAGAGAGCCTGTACAGCTGTTGCATCAGCAGCTTTTCCGTCTATGATGACCAGGGCCTTAGATGGCTGGGAGTCAAACCGGATGGTCGGGATATTTATGTCCGAAGCCTGATCCTCTTTTTTCAGTTTGACTTGAATGATTCCTGTCTTGCTCTTGTCGGTCGTGTATTTGGCCAGAGAAGCCTGATCTTTCAGGACGGTAACTGACTGGATACGCTGCGGATCGATGGCGCGGAAAATCTCCGGACTGACCTCCTGTTCGTTGACCAGAAGAATGACATCCTTGAGGGAAGAGTTGTAGCTTCCATTTTTCAGGAAGATGGAATTGCTGTTTTCGGGTTTGTCGGATGTTTTCGTGAAAGCAAACCTGATCGGTAGCGTCTGTTTCACTCTGATAGCCTGTCCTTTCCGCATGCCGGGTTTCCATCGGGGCATGTTTTTTATGAGTCTCAAACCTTCTGCATCAAGTTGCGGATCCACACTTTCTACCACCTCTGCATCGGTGATGCTGCCGTCTTTGCTGACGATGAACTGTATGATCACCCGGCCCTGTATTCCGGCTTTCTGGGCTTCCTGCGGATATCGTATGTTGTTCCGGAGATAGGTATTCAGCGCTTCCATGCCACCTGGAAATTCAGGCATCTGGTCCAGAGCCGAAGAGGGTGCTGCGACTGCTGTCTGTACATTGGGCTGTATGCTGTCGTGTACGGCCGGAGCAATTACTTTGACGGCTGAAATCTCATCAGCTACGGCTGAGACTTCAGGACGGGCAAAGGCCGTAACAGCCAGTGCGGCCAATGGAAGTATATAAAGATACTTGGCCCGTGCCCACGGATTGGATTTTTCTTTTAACATCATAGTGATACGTTTTTTAAGTGAACTGTGATTAAAGCTGTTGGCCATAGAGTAGAGCCTTGTGCCGACAGCTTTTTTTATTAATAGCATCTGGTAATTTCTGGCGTTTACGCCTTCGCGCAGAACGGTTTCGTCGGCTTCATATTCATGGATATTCTGCAATTCCTGTTTCAGCAGCCATGCAGCCGGATTGAACCACTGTACGAAGATGCAGAGGTCGGCCAGCAGCAGATCCCATGAGTGGCGGTTGCGGATGTGGGCCAGTTCGTGGATGAGTATCTCGCGTCCGTTTTCTTCCAGATCCTTTCGGGCAATCACGATCCAGTGCATCCAGCTGAAAGGAGCAATGTCGTGATCGTGTACCACCAGCCGTACATTTTTCTCTTTCCGGTCAGGGAGATAGCTGTCCAGAGCTTCCCGTTTGCCCTGACGGATCAGTCTGCCCAGCCTGGCCAGTGAACAGAGGTTGCGTGCGATGAAGAATACGATACCTGTCAGATAGACCAGCAGGGCCGCACGTAACCACAAGACTGTGGCAGACGGTGTTGCAGCTGCCATGCTTTCGCCTTCCGGCTGTATATCGGCCAGCAGGAGAAGCTGCTCCAGTGTGAGCATTGTTTCCTGTACGGCTGCCGGACTATTCACGCTGGCTTCGACCAGCGGAAGCAGGGAAGACAATACCAGCAGTCCCAGCAGGGCAAAGCGGTTGAAACGGTGAAACGTGTCGCGGCTCATCAGCAGCTTGTAGAACAGGTAGAACACGGCCAGGCAGGCGGTGGATTTCAGTATGTAGACTAAAAAGGTTCCCATATCGTTATCTGTTTTTTCTGATTTGTTACCGACTCATAACCGTCCTTCCTCTACCTTCTGTATCAGTTCCTTGAGTTCTTTCAGCGAAATGTCCTCCTCTTTCACCAGCGATGAAACGGCATCCCGGTAGGAATTGTTGAAGTATTTGCTGATGACACTCCGGAGCGTACGGCGGCTGAAGTCATCACGGCTCACGGTGGCATAGTACTGATAAGTGTTGCCATATGCTTTGTGGGAGAGGTAACCTTTCTCTTCCAGTCCGCGTACGATGGTGGACAGGGTATTGAAATGCGGTTTCGGATCGTCATAGAAAGCGAGCATTTCTTTTACAAACAGCGGGCCTTTTTCCCAGAAAAAGCCCATGATTTCTTCTTCTTTTGCAGTCAATCCTTTCATGATTTTTTTCTTTTTCTGCAAATAACGAAAGTTTTTAGTTGATAAACTAATATTTGTAGTTAATAATAGCTAAAGAGATAAATTTACTTTCGTTGCAGCTTGATCGTGCGGTCGTTGCGGCTGAATTATGCGGTCGATTGGGCCTGATCGTGCGGTCGATGCGGGCGCATTGTGCGGTTAATTCTGTTTCATGCGGTTTACCTCATTTTGTTTATAGTTTCTCCTATGAAAATGCAGCCCACTGACCTTGCGGTAGCGGGCTGCGGTGTCTGTATGATGTTACCGGGCACAAATGCTCCCGCCCGGAATGGGAGTTCTTAATACTTTGTTACGGCCTTGCCACATTGACAGACATGACGCTTGCTTGCGAAGCATCATTCTGCCCCTTCACATACGCACGGAAAGACTTCACCTTTACTTTGTCTCCATTGGTTATCGGATAGAAGTTGCCGTTCTTCAGGAAGTAGCCCGCGGTGGGTGTAGCCACACTCATCGTACCTACCATGAAGCTGTCTGTCGCAGGGGTGGTTACCAGTTCCACGCCTGCGGCACTTTCGGCGCTGAAGGTGATGCTGCCTGTACCGGGTGTTTGATAGAACAGCGGCTTGCCGGCTTCAAAATCGGTTTCTACGAGGGTAATCTCGTCGCTTTCCAACTTCTCGACCTGATAGTAAGTAACCTGACCGCCAGCTACAGAAGTAGGAACGAACGGTAGACAGATGGTTCCATATTGGGAGTTATCTGACAGGGCACGGGTATAAGTAACCTTTTTGCTTTTCAACTTGAGGTGGTAACCTGCATACTCGCTAATACCCTCATCGTCAGTCAGCGTTATTTCGCCCAAAACAAGATTTCCCGAACCTTCCAATTCCTTTGCATTATCGAACGTACCTTCCAATACCAGTTCTCCGTTTACAACCAACTGGTTGGCATTATCGACAGTCAAAGTCTTATCATTCGGAATCGTCAGGGTGCTGCCCTCCGGGATGGTGACCTTCGCGTCGCTGGGGATGGTGATATTCTCTTTCAGGGTATAGTTGCCGCCCACGGCGCTGGGCTGGTTGCTCTGGCCGTAGATCAGCCAGCTGCCGTCGCCGGTGGGGGCCAGCGGATTTTCATTGAAAGACGAATCCCTAAATATTACACTGTTGGTCAGCAGGGTGGAGTTGTCCCCGACGGTCACAGACCCTGTGCTGCCAAAGGGGGGCG
>ULMB01019194.1_pt1 | contig 11452 bp, 5 predicted proteins | sample 1951571 | NCBI WGS metagenome assembly ULMB01 (sample SAMEA4835542, study PRJEB28245) | human gut metagenome | biome: gut microbiome; material: fecal sample | place: Denmark | collected 2008 | reverse complement strand
GAACTCCAGTTGCTGGATAAGGATGATAATATCCTGAAAACTTGGAATGTGCAGGTGCCAAGTAATCAAATTGTAAGTAGCGAAAATGGTTCATTGGCTGCTGGTATTTCCGGCAGTGCATGGTCTGCAGACGTGAGCACATTGATTTACAACATCTATCGTAACCACCTCTATAGCCTTGGTATGAAGACTAACGATATTGAAGATGGTGGAGAACCGGGTACTACTGATCCGGATCCGAAACCGGAACCTGATCCAGATCCGAATCCAGAAGACAAACCGGAAGATTTGAGCAAAGGTCAAGACCTGTTGATCAATGTAAACGACAACTGGGAAGTTATTCATAAGATGGAAATCGACTAATCATAGTGGATACATATTATTTATCACCGCCCCGCTCTGAGGGGCGGTGATATTCACACAATTTTCAAAACAGATACAATCAATCCAAACATAATATAAACGTAAAACGGTGATGATGAGAAGACAAATCAAACTGATGGGATGGCTGTTCGTTTCGGCACTTGCCGCATGTACATCCGAAACTCCCAATCCGGCTGATGGTGGAAACGCTGCCGAGAATGTGCAGAAACTGGTAATCAACTTGTCCGATGGTGGCGACAGATTGACTACCCGTGCCGGCAGACCGCTGCATAGTTCGGAACCGGGACAGTGGATACAGAATGTCACGCTTTACGTGACTAACGAGAAGGGTATTGTGCTGCAGAAGGAAATTGATGAATATGTCTGGGCCAATGCCGTGGACTATTCCAACGGCAAGCAGTTGGAGATAGCTTTCCGGGCTTCCGATGGGGAACAGTTGCCAGAGAATGAATATACCGTGTATGCAGTAGCTTTTTCCAACAGTACAGACTACAGCATATTACCGGCTCCGAAGTCGAAAACAAAAATCAATGCCATCAATAATGGCAGTATAGATAATGATAAAGTTGAGACTTTTGATTTTCAAAACGAATTTTCAGCCATACTGAACAGCGGTGTTGCCGATGCCGAAGAAATCTTTGCTGGTGTGGCAACCATTGTCTCTACAAAAGATTCTGACGGTAAACCTTGTCTTACAGCAAAATCTGCCGATGATGATGATACTCCTGCCGGTAATGCCGTCATTACACTGAACCGTCAGGTAGCAGGTACCATCGGTTATTTTACAAATATCCCGGCTTCTGTAAATGGTGTTTCGCCTACTCATATTCGTTTGGTGGCATCGAACAGGAATAATACGGTAGGTTTTTTCAACATGTTGAGTGGGGAAACTGTTACTTCCCAGAATGATAAATCTCAAACTTATGTGGTGAACGGAACTATAACAGGAAGTCCAGATTATGAAATGGTTGATTTCTATAATACGCCTGGTAATAAAGGATATGTGGTTTATGAAATAAATTTGGAGGATTTCTTCCCATATATGAAAACTCATGATAATGGCTTTGCCGGATGTGACCTTGATGATGATGGATATGTTGGATATAAGGATGTTGAAGCAATTGACAATCCGCCAACAGGTATAATTATGCCTACATTGGAACAATATTGGACTAACCCTGGAAATACGGAAATACATCCGCAGTCGTTGGTAAAAGGTTCGGTATATGGAAGTGGTTTCATGATACCTTTCCGTTGGAAAGAGATGTATAATACTTTTGAGTTGCAGTTGCTAGGAAAAGGCAGTAGTGGTGAAGATGTCTTTTTAAAAGCATGGAATGTTAAAATAAATGAGAATCAACTTAATAAAAAGGATGTTCCGTCCGTTTCTACAGGTGTAATAGTTACAGTAAAAGGGGACAAATCGACTTCGTGTTTTAATGTTTACCGCAATCACATGTATTCCGTCGGTACCAAGAAAACCGACGGTGATGGTCAGAATGATTATGATTCACCTACAGAGGATGATAAGCCGGCTGACCTAAGTCATGAGATAGAATTACTAATAACTATCAGTACACAATGGAAAAGTAGTGATAATATGACTTTAGGGTGATTATATATATACCGTATAACAATTGGACAGATATGAAACAGATTTTTAAATATTTGGCTTTTGCTTTGATATTAGTATTTACATCTTGCCGTGACGAGTTCCCGGATTCTCGTGCCGTGTCTATTGATGACAAAAACACTGTCGAAAATGAGAATAGCAAGCCAGGACTGGAATGTGTAAATGGATTATGGAAAGCCAATCGCAGGGTTCCTCTTGTAGGAGAGGGACGCACCATAGGAAATATGAGTGCCGGTTTGGTTAGTCTTTTGGCAGGACATGGAGACTTGAACAATATTCTTGATTATGACTTGGAAAACAAATCATCATTGGCAGGTCTTGCTACAGTGGATGCTATATATCAGCAGATTCTAAGTGTGAAAGATTTGTATCGTACTTATAGCGGCGGGCAGAAAGCCGGATTTGTGTATGATTCTTCTGGTACGGATCTGCTTGATGTGGAGGTGATAAAACTGTTTACAATTTCATTATATAATGATGGAAAATTGCTTGAGACATTCAGTGTGTCTGAAAGTGGTGGTGTGTTGGGACTTAATCTGATAAACGTTTCTACAGCCGGAGGCAATGCCCAACAGGTCGTGGCTGTTGATGTCCCTGAAGGCATGTCTTTCGATGAAATCGCAATAGGTTACGGAGGTGCGGATATTGGGGTGCTCGGTTCAATGAACATTTATTATGCGTTTGTTGGTGAAACTCCTGTACGTACAACTGTGAAAAAAACGGATTTTGACAGTAATTATTATCAAAAAGCAGCAATTTATCATGATTTTTGGTCTTCATGGACTAATTGGGCTAATGCCGATAAGTTGACAGATGACTCGGAAACAAACGGACCTGTAATTGAATTGATAGGTGGTGCCTTGAATTTCATTGGAGGTGGATATAAGGTTACCGTTGATTTCGGTGAGAAAGTACCTGCCGGATCCGAAGTTGGTTTTGTCTTTACCACTGGAGATGTGCTTAATCTGGGAATAGGAAGTACCGTCTCTTTATCTACTTACAATGTAAAAAACAATGAACCTATAAATAAGGAAATAGAAAGTTATACTGTAGGGAATGTCCTGGGAGCATCTGCCATTGGCGGTGGTAAAGGATCATACAGCTTTATTACTACTGAAGATTTCCAGGCTGTTTTTATGCGTATAATCGGTTTGAATGTTAAAGTAGGTACTACACAGTATCTGTATGCCTATACCCGCGCAAAAACAGAGGTTGATATAACTTCGTATTTCAATTTTCCGTCAACGATGACTGTGAATACCAGTGGGTTGCAGATACTGAAGCCTGAATATGGAAATTTAACCAATGTTACTATTACTGGACCTGAAGGAAGTAGTCCGAAATGGCTTGCCAATGAATCAAGATTGAGTGGAATGACAGAAACAGGAGAATATACTGTAACTTTTACATACGAATTAGACGGTAAAACATTCACTCAAATATCAACAGTCAAAAGAGAAGAATCAACGAAGTCAGATAGTGGATGTAACCAGTTGATAACAAGTGGAAATATTAAAAATACCGGTGATTGGGGTATATGCGTTATTTGTGGTAATGCGAAGGACACTGAAAAACTTTTGGATAATGATGTGAATTCATGTATGACCTATTATGGTGCGTTGGAACTTTTGGCTAATCAGAACATTGTAACGGTAGAGAATATTTCTGGTTTAGAGAATATTGGTTATGAGTATCGTGCCGGTTTTATTATGCAGGTCAGTAAAGAGCTTTTGAGTCTGAATGCTTTGAATTTCCTGTATGTGAAATTATATAAGAATGGACAAGAGGTGGACACTTCAGTATCCGGTACACGTCCTACTGTGGATTTAGGTTTGATAAACGGTGATCAGGGAAAAGTACGAATTGGTGTAACTGTACCTGCCGGAAAAGGAGGTTTTGACGAAATACGCTTATATAATGCAGGTGTTTTGGCTCTTAACTTCAATACTATCCGCTTGTATGGTGTGTTTTACGAACCCGCTAACTTGAATTGTTCAAGTAACGGTGTAGCGGAGGCATGTATGGAAATGGTTACACCTGCCACTGCCGGCGCACATATTGATTATAATACAACCAATTTTAAATCGCTTGCGGGGGTGGCAAACGGTATGTATTCGCTGGATAATGTATTGGATGATGATAAAAATACGGCAGTTACGATAGCTACCACAAATGTCGCGGGTGAAAGCGTGTTGGCGGTGAAATTCAATCAGATGCCTGCCGGACAGTGGATAGGTGCTATCATACAGGATCAGACAGGTATTGCCGATATTGATTTGTTGGATGCTCTTACTTTTGAAGTTTACAATAATGGTATCATAGTGGCTGAATATACCAACGATGCAAATCTGGTAAATGTCTCACTGATAGGTCACGATGACAAGGTATATCTTGAATTGCAGCCTGACCAGCCGTTCGATGAGGTGCGTATCAGCGGAAGAGCTGTAGGTAATCTGTTGGATCAACTATCTGTATATGGTATATATACACGTGTGGATGCAGATGGTGACGGAATTCCTGATTGCGGTGAGCCGGAAGAACCGGTAGAAACAGATGAGATTTATCCTACTGTGAACGAATTGCATACATGCAGTACTAATCTTGAGATTCCGGTAACAGGCGGAAAACCGGATTATACCTATACTTTGGTATTTTATAAACATCGGAATGAATATGATACTGCAAATCTGACAGATTCTGAAAAATATAAAGTTACATATAAAGGTGAGGGCAAACTTATAGTAGAAAATGTACTCCCTGGAGTATATTCAGTAGATTTCTATCCAGAGAATTATAATGATAACGATAACCCTTACTTTAATAAATTGCCGGTATATGTCCATCCTGAAAAAACGACATGGAAAGGCGGAATCGAAGGCAAGCCAAACGAGTGGAATTTATGGGATAACTGGAGTCAGGGTACTCCGTGGGGATGTACTGATGTTGTCATTCCGGCAGGATTAGAAAATTATCCTATACTGACAGATACCAGAAATTATTGTAATCGTATTCAGTTTGGCGCAGGGCAAAACGGAACAGTGGGAAAAGTGGTTAATACACAATATCTTACTTATGAGTTGGCTTGGGTGGACCGTCAGTTGGAAGGCGGACAGTATTATCTCCTGTCATCACCTCTGAAAGATACTTATACGGGTGATGTGTTTGGAGCTTTTGAAGAGCCTGTAACTGTTGATTTCAATGGTGATTATAATTATGAAAATGCCTGGATAGGATTTAAAGAAAATATTACAATAGATAAATTCCGTTTCAATCCTCAGGTTTATCAGAGAACTTTCGGCGGATTTATTAACAATCAGACCGGAAGCGGTACGGAACAGTTGCAGCCGGGAGAAAAGAACTGGACTCCACCGTTTAATCTTGTGGCACAGGAATACGGGTTTGGAAAAGCATTCCTCGTGAAAATGGGAGATAACAACGCTTATATGTTGCGATGGCCAAAGCTTTATACTTCTTATGAGTATTATGATGAAAATAGTCAAAGTGTTATAAGTGGACGTGCAGAACAGGTGAGCCGTACCAATGCCGGAAGATTCATTCATGAGGACAGTAAGGGAGTTACAGAATTTCCGTTGCATGTAAAGCTTGAGAACGATCGTCCTGGCGACACTTACCTTACAGGAAATCCTTTTATGGCTGATATAGATGTTAAAATGTTCTTTGACGCAAATTTAGGGGTTGGTGAAGTCTGGTTGCTGAGAAACGGAAGTTATACGACTATAAAGAGAAATGATGAAAGCATTAGTGAAATCATTCAACCAATGGAAGGATTCCTGATAAAATTGCGCTCTCCTTATTCGGAGACCAACCGATATAGTTATTATGTGAACTTTACAGATGGAATGTTGAAACAATAATTAGAGTAACATGAAAAATATTATAACCATATTGTCAATCCTGCTGGCGGTATTTTGTACATCGTGTAAGAAAGATAATATTGCAGCCGGAGAAGATGAACAGTCAGACGGAGGAATAGAGTTGTCAATATCCCTGAACGGGGAGTTTGATATGAACAGCCGTTCTGCTTTGCTCAGTTCGGAACCGATGCATCATATAGAGCACATGTATGCGTATTTGTTTGAAAAAAGTCAACCTGCTGACGGTGACGGTTTGACAGTTGAAAATGCAGTGTGTGTATATGAACAGAAATTGCCGTGGATTGCAAGTGCCAATGCAGGAAACGTGTTCCGTTGCAGAATGAAGCCGGGAGATAATTTCTTTAAGGATAAAAACAAGGAATACCTGGTAATGGTAGTGGCTACAGATAATAACAAGGATACTTATACGTTCCCATGGTCTGGCGACAGCAGTAGTGATGACATACATCTTGGAATGACCGGCAAAAACCTGTCTGAGGTCAAGATGGTTTTGGCTACAAATGTAAAACCGGAGCAGATGGCCTATACGGAGGTGTTTGCGGGATTCCGCAAGTTTACTAAGAGTGAATCTCTTATTAATGTCAAACTGACACGCCGTGTGGCGGGAGTTATTTGCTACCTGACGGATATTCCGGCAAAGATAAATGATTATCATATCATAGGGGCCGAGCTTCACTGGAGTGGCGGATTGAATAAATCAGGTGTCTTGAAGCCTGGTAATTTAAAGAATGATGAAGAAAGTTTTGCCGATTTGGATTCTGATGTTAAAGTAGAACCGGAAACAACATTATTGGCAAAAATAAACCTGAAAGAGATGGGAGCTGAGGCAGATGGTGACTTGCTGTATATTCCTGCCATCAATCAGGAAGGTGTGTTAAAGACATTGCCCAATACAGCTTTTATGGGTGCATATATGTTGCCTGTCAAAACAGGAGGAAAATTCATAATTAAGCTGGTTGGTGAGAAGCGTGATGCAGAAGGTAACGTGGTAGAAGAAGAACATGTTTTTACAGAAACAGAGTCGGATGGTTATTTCAAGGTTAACAACAGTTCCGGAGAACCTTCTTATTCGATTCTTGCAGATTATATTTATAATATTGGCTATAAACCGTATACAACTGATACGGATTATGATGATCCGCTGAGTTTAAAGGGGAAAGAATTTGTTGTGAAACCTGATAAATGGAATTTGATTGGGGTTGATGTGGATTTTTCGAATACGCAACTTGGTATAATTTTTGATACAGGAAAAACTGCTGATTTTAGATACGATTGCGTTTCAACTGTTGACAATACATTGTCTGTTAATGTATTGAGTGAAGATTATAATGAAATGAGATGGACATTGACGACAACCGATACATGGTTGTATTTTCAAGGGGAAAATGATAGTTGGGTACAAAGTCTATCTGGAGTAGGAAACAATGATCATATAACAATAAAGGTAGATGATTATATTGAGAATCGTTTGGGTTCTTATAATCCGAATGAAGATTTTAGAACGGCAACAGTGACACTTACAGTTGAAGGGACTCCGATTTCTTCAACTTCTTATATCAGGCAATGGAATGCGCTTATTGTACCTACAGTAGATGAAGATGGAAAATCTATTGGTAATATAGCTTTCAAGAGATTGGATATGGGATATACTTTTGATAGTGATGGTAGTGTTAAATTGATTGATGGTGAAGAAGGAGAGTATATTTGGGGATTCCAAGATACAGGAAGTACTTTTGTATATTGGGGAGGAGTTAGTTCTATATCAGGTGATAGAGGATTGGATAATTATAAAAGTGTAGAAAGACGTTGGGGTAATGATGATGATAAATGGCATTTCTGTGCTATTAATAGAGCATATGAACAACAATTAACAGTCAATACTCGTTATTGGTATTTGCCTGCTAGAATAGAAATGCATGCATTGATGAGAATGCATAAAGGGTATTCATCTGCAAATTTGCCAAAAGAAGTAAAATGGTGGTCTTCTTCTGCTGTTGGAAATATACTTGATACCACAAATGAAGATGGATATTATTCTAATACAGATGCCGGTGAAGGAAATAAATGGTATGATAATAAGAGTTTAAAAATGTGGAGAGGAGAAAAGGCTCGTATTCGCCAAGCATGTGCACTATATAAATAATGAATTATGGTAAAGATACGTTATATTCTAATGACAATATTTTCTGTACTTTGGGTAGGATGTACAGAAAAACTGGAAGAAGATGTGGTGTCGTCTTCGGGTAATGGAAATGTACAGATTACTGTTTCTGCGTCTGATATGCCGGAGATAGTGACACGTGCAAGTGCGGATGCAGATGTAAATACAATAGAAAGTGTAGTTTTGTTTGCATTTAATAAAACAGATGGTACGCTGGTGAAGAAGGTATATCAGTATTTTGACAGTGACAAGGTTTCATTGAGTATGTATCTTGCTGAGGGCGATTATAACCTTTGTGCCGTGTGTAACTTGCCTGAACCGGAACAGATTTATAATAATGTGAATTCCTGTTCTGATTTAGAAGCTCAGTATGTCTCTTTACAGAATGCAGCAGATGCTTTTCGTGGTAAATTTGTGATGTATAAGAAGCAAGAAATAACTGTAGGTGATAATACATTATCTACTGACATTGTGGTTGAACGACTTGCTTCCTTTCATGATTTTACGATTACATTTACTCCTGATAATAAGGACGAGAAGTTCGAAATAACAGAAGTGAAAATGAATAATATCCCAAAAGGTAGCTGGATTGAATCGAAAGTAGATGAGGAATCTTATGTAACAGGAAATAATGGTGATTGGGTTTATAGAGAGCAGGTGAATGATATGGCTACGCGTTATTTTGTTTCAGACCGTATGGAGTTGGAGAACGAACCGTTAAATGAACAGAATGTTACTCAGTGGAAATATTCCACTTCGTATGCGTTGTTTGAAAACAGACGCGGTGGCCTGTCTGTAAATGGTGAGAAACCCTATGAATATAATGATACGTATTGGCAGGGTTCACATGCATTGGCAGAAAATGCTAAAGGAGGGAATCTGAATGATAAAGCAACTTTGGAAGCTCTTCGTCAGTTCTATAAGAAATATTGGGCTGAGAATGAAAAGAATGGGGAAAAATTGAAGTTTGCCAATGCTACTTATATGACGATAAGCGGCATTTATGAAATGGCAAATAAGGAAACTTTTCAGGTTACCTATTATGTTTATTTGGGTGAAGATAATTTTAAGGATTATAATGTCAAGCGGAATACCAAGTATACGACTACTATTGATATTAAGTCGATGAATGCCATTGATACCCGTGTGGAGGAAAAGTCATTAAGTGACATAACCCTATCGGTTTCTGGTGAAGTACTTGATGCGCATTGTAATACGGTTCGGGCTGTTCTTTTTTCTCCTGATGAATGGGAAGTATGGGTCGATAATCCGGATCAGACACCTTGGCTTGAAATTTCGGGAAGCCCTGTTTATAAGAGTAAAACGGTTGGAAGTAGTAGTTTTGATCAGGAAATTCAAGCGTCCTACAAGATGACTGGAAAGGGACGTACGTTGCGCAATATTTATATTCATACGGACGAGTATATTCCTGATTTGAAAGACCCGATGAAAAACAATGCGCAGGCTGTACGTAGCGGGCGTATTGCTTACCGGAAAAAAGGAGATTCTAAAATACAATTTGTAACGGTACGGCAGTATCCGGCGCAATTGGCTGTACTGCATATCAAATACGATGTACATACCATGAAGGAGGTGCGGGATACATTCTATATAGAACGTATTCTGGAAAAGAAACACATGTCGTGGGGATTTGAGAAATACTGGAGCTTTATAACAGACGATTTGATAGCTTCAGGACGCTGGGACGGGCTGTCTAATACCCGGAAACTGTATCAGGTGGCAGTGGATGGTGACAAGTGGGGAGTGAAACCGGCTTATCCTTCAGATAAATATCCAAATGGTATTCCGGAGAATGAAGCTTTGGGATATATGCTGGGAAAGAACCGCGACCGCGATGGTGACGAAAAAGTGGGATATGATGAAATCGTGTGGTATATTCCGGCCTTGAAAGAACTGGAATTGCTGTATGACGCACTGAATGACGGTTATCTGAATTTTGAGAGTAACGATGACATATTCCATTGTTCTACTCCATCGTCGGCCGATCCGGATGGGGTTACTGTGGGATTCTCTTATTATGTGAAGATGAACAACGGTAAATACGGCATCGGACAGCGTGACCGTAAATATAATGTGATTGGCTTGAGAAGAAAGAATAACGAGTGGTCCGGTCCGGATGCGGGCAATGCGAAATTTACTGTTACGGTGGAAACCGGATGGACGGACGAGGAACTGGTAATGCCTAAATATTAATCATTAACAATACGTAAATAGATGGGTATGCAAAGATATTTAAGCCGTTGGATAATGGCACTTGCCGGAATAACGCTGATGACGGCATGTAACAGTGAGCAGGCGGATGACCCTACGACAGGAGAACCGGCTGTCAGCTTTCAATTGAGCAGAAGCGGTGAGTCGGAAAATCAGCTGGTAAGGGTATTGATAGCAGAGCGTTCGGCTGACAATACCACTGCCACGGACGGAGGACTGTATTGTGGACTGGACAAACGATACTTTCTGGCAAGTGGTGACACTACTTTTTTGGCTGAAAAATTGAAACTGCAGTGGTATAAGTTTGCTTTTATGGGAGTGCCTGATATTGAAGGGAAAATTGAGGGGGAAAAGCTCTTTTTGGATGTAAGTGCCGAGGCGGGTTCGGAAGTAGCCACGACCAAAGATTTCAGCAAGTTACTTGTGGATTACACTTCAGTGCTTGGTCTACAGGCAAAAGAACAAGATGCCGCTTCTAAATACGATTTGAACCTGTATCGGGGTGTAGCAAACCGTTGGATGACACGTCCTTCTGAAGCTGGTGATATACCGGAAGAAACAGTAGTCATGAAGCGCATTACCGGTGAATTTAAACTTGATATGGGAGTCCTTCAAGATCAGTTTGAACATACGGTATCTGATATTGTATTGAGTTTAAAAGTTCCCAACAGGGTATATGTATATGATAATTACCGTGAATATGTAAATAGTTCCAATATACTGGAGAATGAAAGTGAAGTTTATGTTGATGGTAATTATACAATGGAATATAATTATAAAGTATCTTCTGATTTGGCACAAGATAAAACGAAGCATTGTATAATTATACTTGATTTGTTACCTTGTATACTTGATGCTACATTTGAAGTTAATTTTGTTCAGCCTATTGAGTCGCAGAGGTATGTGATTCATTCTGATGAAGCTAGCACTTTGGTTGAAATCAAGCCTAATGTGCGTACGACTTTGTTGTTTAACGGTATGCATAAAGGAGAGTTTGAAGTGCGCTATGCCGGGTTTGATGGCAGTAGTATTGGTGTGGCTGAAGATGACTGGAATGGATGGCAGGATAATACAGACGGAGGACAGTGATATGAAACATAATAGAATATTGAATTATGGTGGGTTCTATCAATTCCATTTTTTATT
>ULMB01018138.1_pt1 | contig 11474 bp, 8 predicted proteins | sample 1951571 | NCBI WGS metagenome assembly ULMB01 (sample SAMEA4835542, study PRJEB28245) | human gut metagenome | biome: gut microbiome; material: fecal sample | place: Denmark | collected 2008 | reverse complement strand
CGCACTAAGTCCTAATAGTTGCGGATTTGAGGGAAAATACTATACGATTCGAGAATAGAAACTCTCTTTATCGTCCTTGGCATATTGACTTTTTTGAATGGGAAAATGTCTTGTATGCAGTTGTACAGAGTAATCAAAGTAATGCTGATATATGTTTAGCAAAAAGTTATGATAGAGTGCATTTCCGCTTTTATAGCAAACCATTGATGACCAATAAAACATGTGGGAAAATTGGCATTTACAAGCCAACAGCAGGAGTGGTTGATGGGCGTTTTTTTCTCTATTATACCGCTCAAAATATCGAAGATAGATCTTTAAATAAGCTCTATTTGTCAACTATAAGCTTTAAGGACTTACTCAATTCATTAAAATGAATATCATCTTTTTTCATAGTAATGGTATTTTACCAACATTTGGCGGTATCTCGCGTGTAACACATACCCTAGGAGTACTTTTTGCTTCAAAAGGAAATAGGGTTTGGTATGTTGGTGCTCAAGATAAACATATTGGACAGTCGTATGATTGTAATCAATGGTTCCTTCCGTCGCCAACTCTTTTTGCGAAAGAAAACATTCATTGTCTAGCAAACTTTATAAAGGAGAATCAAGTTGATGTTGTTGTCAATCAAAATGCTCTAAATCCGAGATATGCGGAGTTTCTTGCTGTTTGCAAAAAACAAGCTTCTTTTCATTTAGTATCATGCTTTCATAATTCGATATTGACTCCCATACTAAATGGGGCTTATCAAAAGGAATATTTGCTTAAAAAAAAGAAACTTGGCTATTTGTTTACGCTTATGAGAACTCGCTTTATTTCTACTATTATGACAAGAACCTATATCGTCAAGTATCGAAATCGATATTTAAGTACCATAAACAATAGCGACAGAGTTTTTGTGCTCTGTAATGGCCAAGTGTCAGAGTTGTATAGAATGTGTGGGATAAGCTTTTCAGATAAAGTGCGCATTGTTCCTAATGGTATAGAAATAAATACAAACCAATTAGTACCAAAGGAAAAAATAGTGCTTTGGCTTGGAACATTTGACTACTCAATTAAGCGGCCAGATAATATGCTTCGCATTTGGAAGATGGTTGAAAATGAAAATTCTGATTGGAAGCTATACATGTTAGGGGATGGTCCTTCTTTAGAAGAAATGAAGGAAATGGCTAATAAAATGAATTTGAAGAATGTGTGTTTTAAAGGACGTGTAAATCCCGACGATTATTATAAAAGGGCTGCAATTTGTTGTGTTACAAGTGTGCATGAGTCTTTTTCTATGGTTGTGCTAGAGTCGCAAAGAGCAGCTTGTGTTCCAATTGTTAATAACAGTTTTACTTCTGTACCAATGTTGATACAAAATGGCGTAACTGGGTTTACTGTGTCTGCGTTTGATAATAAAGCTTTTGCAGAAACTCTATCTTCCTTAATGCAAGATGGTGATACTTTGCAAAAGGTAGGACTCCAAGCACTTGAAAATGTAAATCGATTTTCACTTGACAATATATATAACATGTGGATACAGCAACTTAAATAGAGGAGGTGATAAATGATGAAATATTTGAAAATAAATATATGGGATCTAAACTTCATCCTTACAATGGTTGGCTTTGGATTCTTTACCACTTTTGTAGATAGCTCGGCTGGAAGTATTGCTTATAGAGGATTTGCCTTGTTGGTGGCTTGGGTTTGTCTGTTGAAGTCAAAGCTTCGGATTCCAGACGATAAGTATATTAAGGCTTTTCTTTTCGCTTTCGCTTATATTACATTGCAGGTCACAATCAACTTTTATTTGATAGACCATACGGCGGTACTTTTTTCTAATTCAAGGCTTCAATCGACTCTGTATAATTTTGGAATCGTAGGAATACCAATGCTTGCTTTTCTTTGCGGAATCAAAAAGATACAATGGGAGACAGCCTTAACTGTCCTTTTGATGCTTATGATTTTTACAGTAGGCGTCGGAATTAAAAAAACTTTTTCGTCAGAAATGACTGCTGATGGCCGATTTAATATGAATGCACGTGTTTCTACGTTGCAGTTTGGAGACAATGCAGCTTATTTAGTGTTGTTATCGACGGCCATGTTAATGAGGTCAAAGGTAGTTAAGAATAAAGTGTTTTTAAGGGTATTGTCGTGTGCCTCTATTGGACTGGGTGTTTGGGGTGTCGCAAAGGCTGGAAGTAGAGGTCCATTGGTTGGAATGTGTGCGGGTTTAATGTTTTTGTTTGTGTGTTTGTCGAAGAAAGCCAAAACTGCTGTTATTACAACTTTTACCGTCGTATTGTTCGGTGGTTTTGTGAGTTTTAAGGCCTTGGAGACATTTGCTCCTGCCTTAGTACAACGTTTTACTGAAACTGTGGAAGATGGAGACTTAGGAAACCGCGATATTCTGTTTGAACAAGCTTTGTCAAAATTTTCAGAAGGCTTAAATTGGTTAATTGGTACAAATCCTTATTATTTGGAAATAAAGGAGTTCTCAAGTTGCCATAATATGTATTTAGAAATGCTTATCGGTACAGGTGTTATAGGATTTGCTATTTTCTTGTATTCGACACTTGGTGTTGGTAGTTTGGGTTTGGTAAAACACAAGTTGCTACCTAAGACACCCGAAGTTTCTTTTCTCTTTGCCCTTTTGTTTTTTAATTTAGCACGAGGAATGTCAGGTATTATGGTAATCGCCAATCCAATTTTAGCTTTTTCCGTTATAGGTGCTGCTTTTTTCATCAAGTATGCAAAAAGGAAGCGCACTTATGAGTGTATGTAAATAATTTATCAAATAGCTTGTTTATGGGAATATTACAAAAAATCAATGCGCGCTTTGTCGCAAAAGTGTTTCCGTCTCTTTCATATTGCATCTCTTATATACATAACCATAAAAGGATCCCAAATCTTATCTGTCCGAAAGATTTGTCCGAAATATGGTATAAGAAAGCTATAAAAGGAGATTTTCTAAGATATTTTGAGTTGGCAGATAAATATAAGGTTCGGAAATTTGTTTCTGAAAAAGGTTATGAAAACACCTTGATACCTTTATTAAACCATTATTATTCAGCCGACGACATTGTCTTTGATACTTTACCAGAAAAGTTTGCTTTGAAAATGAATTTTGGGGCAGGTATGAATATTATATGTCTGGATAAATCAAAACTGGAGGTCAAGAAATGCAAGCAACAACTAGCAGAATGGTTTAAGGTCAAGGATTATAGTTTTACAGAACAGCACTATTCAAAGATAGAAAAGTGTGCAGTTTGCGAAGAATTTATAGATGACGGAGGAGGTGGTTTTCCTACAGACTATAAATTTATGTGCATCCATGGTAAGGTTGTATGTGTGCTTGCTTGTAGTGGGCGTGAAACAGGCCATGCTGATTATCTTCCATATTCTTTGGATTGGCAACCGATGTATGACTACTATAAGGGATTTGACAAAACAATCCCTTTGATTCCAAGACCGCAGAACTTGAAAGATATGATTAAGTGTGCAGAAACTTTAGCTGCAGATATGGATTTGGTCCGTATTGACCTTTATTCTAATGGATCTCGTATTTGGTTTGGCGAAATAACACTTACCCCTGCTGGGTGCGTCTTCCACCGATGGTCTAACAAAGCGTTGGACGATATGGGTGCTCTATACTTAAATAAAAAACAATGAAACTTTGTATAATATATAATTTTGCACAGCACTATCGCACAAATATCTTTACCCTGATTGATAAAACATTTAATTGTGGATGGGTGTTTGGCGATGCGATGAGTGATGTGAAGAAAATGGATTATGCGCTCCTCAAAGGATGCGTGACGGAATCACATACCAGACGCCTCTTTGGTGGATGGTATTGGCAACCCAAGATCGTTGCACAGTTGTTCAAGGATTATGACCACTATGTCCTTCTTGGCGAGACCCGTGCTTTGAGCACATGGGCGTTTTGTGTACTTGCGCGGCTTTTCAAACCAAAAAAGAAAGTATATTTTTGGTCTCATGCCTGGTATGGAAAGGAAACGAGAATTGAGGAGCTGATAAAAAAGGTCTTGTTTCATTTACCAAATGGTGGGGTGTTCTGCTATGGCAACTATGCGAGGGAGTTAATGATAAAGGAAGGGTTTGATCCGGACAAGCTATATACGATTCATAACTCGTTGGCTTATGACAAGCAAATAGAAGTAAGGAAACAATTGCAGGAAACGTCTGTTTATCAAGAGCATTTTGGTAATGATAATAAGAATCTTTTCTTTGTGGGCCGACTTACCTCTGTGAAAAAGCTGGATCAGATTTTGAAGGCTATGGTTGTGTGTCGCGATAAGGGACGGAACTATAATTTGACGTTTATAGGTGGCGGAGAGAAGGCAGAAGAGTTGAAACGGTTGACACGGAGTCTTGGCCTTGAAAAGCAAGTTTGGTTTTATGGACCTTGTTATGATGAAACTGAGTTGAGCTCGCTCATATACAATGCTGATCTCTGCGTGGCACCTGGTAATATCGGACTTACTGCCATGCACGCTATGGTGTTTGGTACTCCCTGTATCACCCATAATGACTTTCCTTATCAGATGCCAGAGTTTGAGGCGATTAAAGAGGGTGTTACGGGTTCGTATTTCGAACGGGACAACGTGAACGACCTTGCAGGACAAATTGACAGATGGTTTGATGACAACGGGTTAAAACGCGATGAGGTTCGTCGTGCGTGTATGAAGGAAATAGACGACGAATGGAATCCATATTTCCAAATTGAAGTTTTAAAGAAGAATTTGAAGTGATATGTTTCCAATAGCACATTATATTAAGGGGATGGTGAAAAACCTCTTTAACCCCCGAATCTCGAATTTTTCCTTTGTCTCTGCTAATGCCGAGATCGATAAATCGGCCTATATCTATCGTGGGGTAAAGGCTAAGAGAGCAAAAATCGGGGCATATACTTATATAGCTGCCAATACTGACATAGAGAATGCGGAGATAGGCAAGTTTTGTTCGATTGCTGATCATTGTCGCATTGGAATGAGTAGTCATTCGATGCAGTGTGTTTCTACGTCTCCGATTTTCACGCAGAAGATCAATGCGCTTCAGGAATGTTGGGTAGAGAACGAGGTGTTTACACACAAGTCCGAGGATGAGCGTGTTTTTATTGGCAACGATGTGTGGATCGGTTCGCATGTACTTGTTAAAGGAGGAGTACATATAGGAAATGGTGCTTGCGTTGCTGCAGGAGCAGTGGTTGTCAAGGATGTTCCCCCGTACGCTATAGTTGGTGGTGTGCCAGCCAAGGTGATTCGCTACCGTTTCTCGCCCGAGATTATTCAACGTCTCTTGGAATTGGAATGGTGGAATTGGGATGAGAAGAAGTTGAAAGAAAATATCAGTTTCTTCCAGCGAGAAACTATTAGTGTAGATGATATCTTAGGGTTGGTTGAATAATATAAGCACAGGGGCAATCCACGGAGAATTCCGCTTGCGCTGAAAAATAGCGGGGACGCTGTATTTGTGGTATACTTTCAAATTAATCGTTTAAATATGGACAAAACACTTGATTATGTCTTTATTGACACTTCGATTTTCAAGAATCAAGGGTATTTTAAAAAGTCTGGGGCTGTTTATCGTTTATTCGAATTAGCAGAAGCGGGTTGGATAAGAATAATAATGCCCGATATAGCTAAGAGAGAGTGGATAAGGCATTATATGCAGGATACACAACTTAAGTTTAAAGAGGTCGAACGAAAGGCCTCTATTATGGGTAATACAAAAGATGTAAACGAGTTTGTGAAAGAGTACAAATCGCTTTCCTGCAAATATGAATCTATTGCAGAGGGTTCATTTTCTGAGCACATTAAACGTGCTGGGGTGATAGTCATTCCAACAAGTTACGCTTCAGACCTTCTTGATATTGTAATAGATAAATATTTTGCTAAGGAAAAACCGTTCGGAGATAAAGGAAAGGATAAAGAATTTCCTGATGCTTTCATTCTTGTTTCTCTTGAAAAATATGCTAAAAATAATAGCATAGAAAAAATTCAACTGTTTTCGACCGACAGAGATATGAAAGAGTTTAATTCAACACTTTTTGTATGTCAGGAGCCTAATGCATATTTGGAAGACTTTGTTTTAAGACGAATGCCAAAGTATGAGCAGGAAGAAAAGCAGGAGCTGGACAAGAAGGATGTCGCTAGGCTGAAAGACTATTTGAGGGAGGAGGGGATAAGATTGGAGAAACCATATCGCAGGCATATTGAGGAGGTTCTTGAAGATGCTTCGTTGTATTCAGAAAGATTTTGCGGCGCGGATATTTCTGATGTAGCAATTAAGTCTTTGACTTTGAAGAGGAGTGTAAAAAAAATGGAAGTATTGGCTGTTGAGCCAAAATATATCCGCGCGCTCCTTTTTGTAGATGTTGATGCGGAAATCATAGTTAATCATTTTTCAGAGATTGATAGCCCTTGGGATGGCGAAGAAAAAAAATACGTCTTTGAAACATATTTGGATTCTGATGTCATGATATCTACTTATGTAAAAGTCTGCGTAGAGATGGATCGAACAGAGTTGCAAATGGGACAACCACCAAAGCTTCATTTCTACGATATTGATATGGATGACTTACGGGACGCCATAGGCAGCGACTGCAATCACAAAAATCACAGATCAAACAATCAGCAGCATCATATCTTTGATATTCAGGCTATCCAGAAAAGTATAGATCAGCTTAAGAATGCTACAAAAATAACTGAACAGGCTGAAGATGTCATCTCTTCCTTAGCAGCTTTGCAGTCAAGATTAGGCTGTTTTAATACTTTGGAGATTGTAAAAAAAGTAAATCAGATGTATGTTGTAAATCCTGCCATAATGGAGTTTGTCGAATCTGCAAAAAAACTCAGAGATAGTATACCTACTGCCGGAATTGAACAATTAAGAAAGCTTGCTATGCAAAATGTACGAAAGGGCATGGTTGAGTAATCAGCGCAAGAAAATAATAAATTGCCGTTACTCTTGTCTCCGATTTTAAACATTTGCATCTGTTTGTAATTTATGACTCAGGAAGTTATTGATTTCTATCATTTCGATTCTCTTTGGCGAATCATGAAAAGCGAAGAGAAGCGCGGAAAGTTGAGGGCGGATTTCTATTCATCGGAAGTGAAGGAGATTTCTAGAGTTTTGAAATCGCTTCGTTCCCAACTACGCTCTTCTCCAAAGGAGGAGCGTGACTCGCTCCAGCAAGATATCCAGGATCTGAAAGACGAAATGGATGAGAGGAAAAAGGAGGAGTTGAAGAAAAAGGCGTTAGATATCAGTAGGGGAAAGGCCAAACTGGAAATAAAATCTCTTACCATCAAAGGGCATAGGGCATTTGCCTCAAACAACTTGGATACGGTGCTCGTCAGTCAGATTGTCAAGTTGGAATTGAAAAGGTGTTACAGGCTTTACCCTGCCAATAGGGATGTGATCATAGAGCAGATAAAGGGATTACTGGATAATGGTATGTCCAAAATAGTGATCCGTGCTGATATCCGTAGCTTTTTTGAGTCAATACCTCAGCAGGGGCTCGTTAGCAAACTGGCTGATGACGGATTCGTCTCGAAAAAGACGGTGAAGTACCTGAAAGGGCTCTTTTATGCGTATAATGACAAAGCTGAAAATAAAGAGGGGATGGGGCTTCCAAGGGGACTGTCTTTCTCGTCTCATTTGGCTGAGCTCTTTATGCGTCCTATAGATGAGAGAATCAAGCAAACAGAGGGGGTGTTCTACTACAAAAGGTATGTGGATGATATCTTGATAGTGGCAGATCCTGCAAAAGGGGACGAGGAGCATTACTGGAATGTGGTGGATGGTGTTTTTAAAGAGAGAGGTCTGGCGCTGCACAATGGTTCGGAGAAGAAATACATAGCGTGTTGGATGGGACGACTATGGAGGAACAGTTTGACTATTTGGGGTATAAAATTGTATATAGGAAGGGGAAATTGGACGTATGCTTGTCGCAGAAGCGTTATCAAAAATACAAAACTCTTATCGACGCCATTTTTGAAATTTATGCGCAGTGTTCGCATTATCGTAGGAAGGTCGATACTCGTGGTCAAGATGTTCCACGACGTGACGCCTTGCATCAGTTGTTTGACCGTCTGGAAGTCTTGACTTCTAACGGGTTGCTCTCTGGGCGTAAGAATTTTGTGGCGACGGGTGTTTATTACTCAAATAAACATTTGACGAATTTAGCGCAGTTGGAAGAATTGGATGGGTATTTGGCAGAAAAGATTGATTCAAAGGAGACGTTTTGTCCTCCAGCCAATCTGTTCAATTACGGAAAAGATAATGGGTACAAGAAGAACGTGGACCTCATCGTGAGCAAGCTGCATGATTTCTCGTTTGCTCGAGGATTCAGGGAGCGGAGGATTCATAAGGACAATCGTTTCGGCAGGGTGTTGCTGGATCTGCAGCGTATCTATTATTCAAGAAAGGATAGGGAAGATGAGTAAGTTGCTTCGTGTCTCTAGGTCGAAGTATCGGGTGGTCATTTCTGACGTGCTTCCTTATGAACGGCCTGTGTTTTACTCCAATCGTTTCTTTGCCCGCTTTTTGAAATATTACGGGATAGAGGTGGAGGAGGGGATGCTTGTGGCCCGTCGCCATGGTGATGATCCTGGACTGAAGGATTTTTTGGAGATTCTGGGGGGACGGAAGGACGCAGAGCGTCGTAGCTTTCAGTATTCGATAAGCAAGGACGGGCATCGGGAAGGGCGTAGGCTGACGGTGATCCACCCCTTTCACCAGGTGGAAATGGTGGATTTTTATGGTCGCTACAAGATGCTGATCATAGACTACTGTATGCGAAGTAACTTCTCAATACGTTTCCCGTACAAGGTGGCTGATTGTCAGAAAAAGCAGAAAGGATTCCACAAGGTGTATTCAGATGATGCTAGTCCCGTTGATACAAGCGAGAGTTTGAAGCATTTTTTCGCGTACAAGTATTTCAAGAATATCAATTTCTTCTATGGGGACTATCGCTTTCTGCGCGCGGAGAAGAAATTCCGATGCATGACCAAGTTGGATTTGAAGCATTGTTTTGATAGTGTCCAGCCGGAGTCTTTGTCCATGGCGATGTTTGATCATGAAATGGAGGACTGTAAAGGAAGCATGGCGTATGATTTTTGGCGGCTGCAGGATAAATTTCGTGTTTCTAAAGAGGGAATCATCATTGGACCCGAGTTTTCGCGGATTTATGCTGAGATTATTCTTCAGCGGATAGACCGCAATGTGGAAAGACGCATGGGGGAAGACAATAAAGTGCGCAATAGGGATTATGTCTTCTACCGTTATGTTGACGATGGATTTCTGTATTTTAATGTTAGAGAGGATCGGAATCGCTTTTTCTCTTTGTATCGATCTGAGTTGAAGAAATACGGGCTTAGTATCAATAAAGAGAAGGTGGTGGAGTTTGCTCAGCGGCCTTTTGTCGAGGCTATATCTATTGCCAAGGGGCTGATCTTGCGTTTGATAAACGAACGCTTTCAGAATCGTCTGGATACTTTTAAAGGGTTTGTCCATTCTCAAAACAACCGCTTTGACACGCCTGCTGTCTTGGATTTTAAGACTTTTGTCAACGAGGTGCGCACCATTATGTGTACATGCGGTGAGAATATGAAATACAAGGATATAACCTCATTTCTTCTGGGTGTGATACAAAAGAGAGTGGGGCTTCTCGTCCGTGATTTCAATCTCTTGTATGCTCAGTATTGCCGGGCGATAGCTGATGGGAGTATCAATGATAAAGGGCTGGAAATCAAGGAGAAATATGAGCGAGGGTTCATAGATTTTGCCAAAAGTATCGTAGAGGTGGTCTTCTATTTCCTGAGTTGCGATATGCGTATGAGCACCTCGCTGAAGGTGGTTTCGATAATCAATAAGTTGCAGCTCTTTGTGCGCGGTAGATATCAGATAGATGAGTGTTTGATGTCTGAGAAATTTCCTGCGTATTTCGTGGAGACTTTGGATGACAAGATAAGTGACGAGATAGCCTCTTTTTTATTGAATGCGACACCGGAAAACTATAACTTGATGGAAATCTTGAATATCTTGGAAGTGGAGAAAATCATGTTGCCGAAAAATCAAATAGCACCCAAGGTGTTGACAGACTTTTGGAAGAAATGTGAGAAGAAGTCGGCAGGCTTGAATTTCTTTACAGTTTTTGAAATGCTGCATTTTATCAAGGACGCTGCGGGGTATCATGACCTGAAAGATCGTCTCTTGGGGTGGATAGACCAGCAGGTAAAGACACTAACGGATGCAACGGAAAGCAATACTGAGGCTGTGCTGACTTTCATGGAAACGATGTGTTGCCCCTGGATTGATCAGGAGGTGAAGAAGAAATATGCCCGTTCGTTATGCGGGGATGCTTCTGACAAGTTGTACAGATTTGCTCAGAAACAGAAGAATTTATTTATACAATGGCATGGTTATCGGCTGGATGATGCTATTCAGCATGTCAACAGTGCCGAGGTATACTAGAAAGATATTACAACCGATGCCCTTAGCAGTTTTTACACACACAATCGGTGACAAGACAGCCTACACAGTTGTCTTTAGGCGCGCCTCTAAAGGGCGGGCGCTCCTACCTTTTTAAAAATATGGGGACGTTTGCGGATTTTTTTCATGCTTTGTATGGATTCCATCTCTCGAAAGCGGGAAAAGGCGAGAAGCAGTATCACTCTATAGAGTCTTTGTGTGCTGTCGCAAAGGAGTTCTTTGAGGATGAACTGGGGAAAATTGATGAGTGTGAGTTTGGGCATATACATTTGTTTGGGGCGAAGGCCTGCGAGAAGAAGGACCGGCTCACAAGGTGGATTGTCCCCATCATAAAAAAGATCAACGCTCTCGTTAAAGCTGAGTCGGACAATGAACTGTATGCGGCAGACGGGCTTTACCGTTTGTTGTTTGATGAGAAAACTGGGTTGCCACAATATAAGCACCTGACGTCTGTCGTCAAGAAGCATACCGATTTTTATCGGGTTCGGGATGCTAAAAAATATGAGTTATACCAAAGAAAGGGCATGTTTGTCTTGTCCGACCGCTTGGAGCACCTTGTGGGGCCTGGGCGTTTCAATCCCTCGGGTTATGCGTGTCTCTATCTTGCCTCTAACTTGTATCTTGCATGGGAGGAATGTAGAAGGCCTAACTTTGACACCTTCAATTTCTCGCGTTTTCAGAATACTTGGGATCTTGAGGTAATTGACTTGACGATTCGTAGGAAGTTTTATTATCGGGAGCATTTTCTCTTGGCTTACTTGGCCCTTCTGTGTACTGCAAAGGCGATAGACGAGGATAAGCACAAGTTTCAATATGTGGTGCCTCAAATGATGATGAAGGTGCTATGTGCAAGTCAGCGACAAAGAGGCAAAACGGCAAAGGGCGCGCCGATGATAGATGGGATCAAGTATATGACCTCACGTGGTTATGATCAGAAAGATTTGCTGTTTGATGATAGGCAACTCACGGAGGCT
>ULMB01012950.1_pt1 | contig 11544 bp, 8 predicted proteins | sample 1951571 | NCBI WGS metagenome assembly ULMB01 (sample SAMEA4835542, study PRJEB28245) | human gut metagenome | biome: gut microbiome; material: fecal sample | place: Denmark | collected 2008 | reverse complement strand
ATAGGAGCGGACGTGCGGGCGTCGGCCGGCTGATAGGTCACATGCTCATGGCACCAATGGTTGACCTCGAGGATGGCCTCCTTCATGCCCAGCCCCTTGACGCGGTTCTTCAGTTCGTCATAATAGACGATACGGAAGCTGTCCAGATTCTCGTTGTTGACACGAACGGGGAGGACGAAATGGCGAAACTCGCGCTCCGGCACCTGGCTACCCCATACCATCTCCTGGCGCGCCTGAAGAGACTTGCGCACGTTGGCAAGGAAGAAGTCGGTCGAATAATCCGTCTCGTCGGCCATCGGCATGTAGGCATAGAGAAACTGCAAAGCCTCGGTCTCCACGCCATTGGCTCCCAGGCCCTTGACGTTGAAGCAATCCTTGCCCATGAGTTTCATACGCGCGTCGAAGGCCTGCATCACCTTCTGCCGATACTGGTCGTTCTGCAGGAAATGTCCGCCCCCCTGCGCCTGTGCGCCAAGCGCCAGGAGAAGGCAGAAGAAAAGAAGTGTTTTTCTCATTATTTTTGATATTTGCTTGTTTCCACACAAAAAACGGCACTTGCGCCCGACTGAAATCAGCCGACACTCGTGCCGTTGTGTTGTTGGCAATGAAGGCAGGGGAGCCCCCTTACTTTGCCTCTACAGGAATCTTGTTCACCCTGCGCTCATGGCGACCGCCCTCAAAGTTGGCCTTGAAGAAAGCATCCATGATCTTGCCTGCCGTATTGTTGTCGATGAATCGACCCGGCAATACGAGCACGTTGGCATCGTTGTGCTGGCGAATCAACTCGGCCACATCCTTGTTCCAAGCCAATCCCGCGCGCACACCCTGGTGCTTGTTGAGCGTGATGGCCATGCCCTCTCCGCTGCCACAGATAGCGATGCCCGGATAGACCTCGCCACTCTCGACGGCTTCTGCCAGGGGGTGGGCATAGTCAGGATAGTCGCAACTGAGGTCGCTGTTGCATCCAAAGTCCTTATATGCGTACTTATGCTCCTCCAAATACTGGATGACATACTGCTTCAACGGATAGCCTGCGTGATCGCAAGCAACACCTACTGTCTTGATTTCCATAAGCGTTTCAGTTTTAATAGAGACCCCGTCTGGTGCCCTGCCTGGGGCTTTGGCGGAGCCTGCTTAGGTGATAGAATATTATGCTAAAAACTCTTTTACTTGCTTGTAAACATTCTCGGGCGTGAAACCGAGCTTCTCGTCGAGCACCTTGTAGGGAGCTGAGAAGCCGAAGGAGTTCATGCCGAAGACACGACCGTGGCAGCCGACGAGACCCTGGAGGGTGACGGGCAGACCTGCGGTCAGTCCGAAGACCTTGGCCTCAGACGGCAGGACGAGCAGCTGATAGCCGACCGGCTGGCGACGGAAGAGACCCTCAGACGGGACGCTCACGACACGGCAACGAACGCCATCCTTGCGGAGCAACTCGGCACCCTCGACGAGCGTGGAGACCTCTGATCCGCTGGCCAGCAGGATGATGTCATACTGCTCGTCGGATCCGGCCACGACATAGGCACCCTTGCGGGCCTTCTGGTAGTCGTTGCCCTCGGGGAGGCTCTTGATGTTCTGACGAGAGAGGATCAGGGCCGTCGGCGTGTCCATGTTCTCCATGGCCATCTGCCAGCAGACCGTCATCTCGTCAGCATCGGCAGCACGGAAGACGCGCACGGAATCCTCGCCCATGTGGTTCTGCAACTTCTCCATGAGGCGCAGCTGAGCCTCGTGCTCCACGGGCTGGTGGGTTGGTCCGTCCTCGCCCACGCGGAACGCGTCGTGGCTATAGATGAACTTCACAGGCGTGCGCATCAAGGCAGCCATGCGGAGAGCCGGTTTCATATAGTCTGAGAAGACGAAGAACGTACCCATGGCCGTGATGACGCCACCATGGAGCATCATACCGATACACATGCAGGCCATCGTCAGCTCGGAGACACCTGCCTGGAAGAAGGCGCCGCTAAAGTCGCCACGCACGATGTTGTGGGTCTTCTTGAGGAAGCCGTCCGTCTTGTCGGAGTTGCTCAGGTCGGCAGAGGCGCAGATCATGTTGGGCACCTGCTCGGCCAGTACTGAGAGGCAAGCTGAGGAAGCCGCACGGGTGGCGGAATCGCGCTTCTGCTCCAGTCCGCTCCAATCAACCTCGGGAGCCTTGCCTGAGAACCACTCCTTGAGCAGGGCAGCCTTGTCGGCATGCTCCTCGGCCCATTTACGCTCCTCCTCATGGCGCTTGGCCACGATCTTGCGCAACTCCTCACGACGGTCGCTATAGAGTTTCTCTACCTCGGGGAAGATGACGAAAGAATTCTCGGGATCGCCACCCAGGTGCTTGATCGTGTTGGCGAAAGCGTCGCCACCAAGGGGAGCACCATGGGTCTTGACGTTGTGCTCGTAGCTGGATCCGTCGGCCTGGAGCGCGCCTTTGGCCATGACCGTATGGCCAATGATGAGGACCGGGCGCACCTTCTCCTTCTGGGCCACGGTAAGGGCCTTGCGAATCTCGTCGGCATCATTGCCGTCGATCTCGATGACGCTCCATCCCCAAGCCTTATACTTCATGGCCACGTCCTCGGTATCGACGACGTTGCACTCGGTAGAGAGCTGGATCTCGTTGGAGTCGTAGAACATGATGAGGTTGTTCAGGCCCAGCGTGCCGGCAATGCGGCCCACGCCCTGGCTGATCTCCTCCTGCACACCACCATCGCTGATGTAGGCATATATCTTGTGCTGCATGGGCGTATGGCCGAGGCGAGCCTCAAGAAACTTCTCTGCCACGGCCGCACCAGCCGCAAAGGCATGTCCCTGTCCCAGCGGTCCGGACGAGTTCTCCACTCCGTGCTCGATGTCGCGCTCGGGGTGTCCCGGAGTGATGCTGCCCCACTGGCGGAACTGCTTGATGTCTTCAATGGTAAATTTTCCCTGAAGGGCCAGGGCCGAATAGAGCATCGGCGACATGTGACCCGGGTCAAGGAAGAAGCGGTCTCGACCGGACCATGCGGGCTGATCAGGGTCGTAAACCAAAAATTCGGAGAACAAAACATTGATAAAATCGGCACCGCCCATCGCACCTCCAGGGTGTCCGGACTTCGCCTTCTCTACCATCGAGGCAGCCAGGATGCGGATGTTGTCGGCTGCGCGATTCATTAACTTCTTGTCGTTCATTGTTTGGTCGTAAAAATTGTTTGATGCAAAAATAGTGAAAAAAAAGGATTGGGCAAAATAAAAAGCCGACTATTTTCCTTTGACTTGAAAGTTTAATGGTTTTTCTGACTTTTTTCCTATTATATTATGGAATATAAGGAGAAATCGGCATAAAAAAAGGCCTGGCCTCTCCCCGAGGGGGAAAACCAGACCTATGATTTTGGTCCGCGCCATCCTGCCGTCTTTCCCTTTAGGGAAGGCCTTGGGACAGCCCCGGACTTAGACGTTGGCAGCTTACAGCAGCTTGTCGAAGAGGGCTCTCATCTTAGACTCGTTGGGGGCACCCACGTGCTTGTTGACGAGCTTGCCGTCCTTGAAGAAGAGGAGCGTCGGGATGTTGCGCACGGCATACTCCATGGTGATGTCCTCGTTCTGCTCGACGTCGCACTTGCCGACGACCAACTTGCCATCGTACTCCTCAGCGAGTTTTGACACAAGCGGAGAGATTGCCTTGCAGGGGCCGCACCAGGTGGCCCACAGATCTACTACCAATGGCAGGTCGCCATTTCTCAGAGTCTCAAAGTTGTCCTTTGTGATTTCTACTTCCATTGTTTCTTTTCGTTTAGATTTGGTGAATATGTTTGTTAATACACAAATATCATGCCAATGACAAAATGTCAGTTGATGTGGTACTCCAAGTCCATCGACTGCAATTCCGTCAGTAGTCTCCGGTCCACATCGACGGTCTTGGTCCGGCTCTGTAGCGAGAGGGCCGTGCGGTCGGGCAGGGCCAGGCGGACCATGAGGGTGGTGTCGCCCGGATGGTCCTCGATGATGGTCTGGAGCTCCGCCACCATCTTGTCGTCCACGCGGTCGATGGGTAGCGAGACCGTGATCTTCTTGAGGCGGTCGCGCTTGACGTCATAGAGCTGGGAGACGCTCTCCACGCGGAAGGCCAGGGCGTCGCTATTGCGGAAGCGCTGCACACACTTCGCCTGGACGAAAACGGCAAAATCCTGTCCCAGCTGCGCCTTCCATCTCAACCAGTCTTGGCCGAAGAGCGTCAGTTCGCCCACGCCCGCAAAGTCCTCGATCGTCACGATGCCGAAGGGCAGTCCCGTGCGTTGGGAGAAACGCTCGTTGACGGCCGTCACCATGCCGCCAAACGTCACCTCGCCCCGCTTCTCCAGCGCCTTGAGGTCGGCGTCCCTATGGATCTCCGAGCAATGGGTGTTGCACATGTTCTCCAGCACGACCGCATACTCGTCAAGCGGATGGGCCGAGAGATAGATGCCCACGAGCTCGCGCTCCTTGTTGAGTTTCTCGATGGCCGCCCATCTTTCCGTCTTGGGTAGGGGCGGATGGACCACGGTCACGTCTTCGCTCCCAAAGAGGCTCAGTCCGGCATTGGCCTTGTCCATCTGGTAGCGCTGGCCGTAGCGCACGAGCAGGTCGATGAAGAGTTCTCCCTTGGCGTTGGGGGTAAAGAACTGCTCGCGCATGACCCCGAAACCATCGAAGCCGCCACTATAGGCCAGGCTCTCGAAAGCCTTTCGGTTGACGTTGGCCAGGTTGACGCGCTCGGCAAAGTCGAAGATGTCCTTGTAGGGACCGTTCTTCTCGCGCTCGCTGACGATGGCCTCGGCAGCAGGCGTGCCCATGCCTTTGATGGCGCTCAGTCCGAAGCGTATCTCGCCCTTCTTGTTGACACCAAAGCCGATCTGGCTCTCGTTGACGTCCGGGCCGAGGGTGGAGATCTTGAGCGCCTTACACTCCTCCATGAGTTTCGTGATCTCCGTGATCTGGCTGAATCGCCGCGTCATCAGGGCCGCCATAAACTCGGCCGGGTAGTGGGCCTTGACGTAGGCCGTCTGATAGGCCACCCAGGAGTAGCACGTGGCGTGGGACTTGTTGAAGGCGTAGCTCGCAAACTTCTCCCAGTCGCCCCAGATCTTCTCCAGCACCTTCGGGTCGTGGCCGTTCTCCGTGCCCTGCTTGATAAACTTCGGCTTCATCTGGTCGACGATGGCCTTCTTCTTCTTTCCCATCGCCTTGCGGAGAGCGTCGCTCTCGCCTCGGGTGAAGTTGGCCAACTGTCGGGAGAGGAGCATCACCTGCTCCTGATAGACCGTGATGCCGTAGGTATCCTTGAGATACTTCTCCATGCAGGGGATGTCGTAGCTGATCTTCTCGCGTCCGTTCTTGCGGGCGATGAAGGAGGGGATGTAGTCCATCGGTCCCGGCCGGTAGAGGGCGTTCATGGCGATGAGGTCCTCGAAGACCGTGGGCTTCAGCTCGCGCAAGTATTTCTGCATGCCTGCCGACTCAAACTGGAACGTGCCGATGGTGCGTCCCTGCTGGTAGAGCTGGTAGGTGAGTTCGTCGTCGATAGGTATTTTCTCCAGGTCGATGACGTGGCCCGTGGTCTGCTTGACGACCTTGCAGGCCTCCTTGAGCTCCGAGAGCGTCTTGAGGCCGAGGAAGTCCATCTTGATCAGACCCGTGGTCTCGATGACGTGGCCGTCATACTGCGTGACGTTACACTTCATCTCGGGGAAGTCGGGGTCCGTGGCCGTCGATACCGGCACCCAGTCGTCGATCCTGTCGCGGCAGATGATGAATCCGCAGGCGTGGAGGCCCGTGCCGCGGACGGTACCCTCCAGCATCTTCGCATACTTGATGGTGTTGCGCTCGCGCGGGTCCTCGCTGACCTCGGCATCCTGGAGCTCGGGCGTACACTTGATGGCGTTGGCGAGGTTCATCTTCATCCCGTCGGGCAGTCGGTCGGGGATGGCCTTGCAGAGGGCGTTGGAGCGCTCCAGGGGCAACTTCTCCACGCGGGCCACGTCCTTGAGGGAGTTTTTCGTGGCCATGGTGGCATAGGTGATGATATGGGCGCAGTTGTCCTCGCCATACTTGTCCATCACCCATCTCAGGACCCTTCCGCGGCCATCGTCGTCGAAGTCGGTATCGATATCAGGCAGGTTGACGCGGTCGGGGTTGAGGAATCGCTCAAACAGGAGGTCGTATTTCAGAGGGTCTATCTGGGTGATGCCCAGACAGTAGGCCACCACGGATCCTGCCGCCGATCCACGTCCCGGCCCCACCATCACGCCCAGTTCGGTACGGGCCGCGTTGATGAAGTCCTGGACGATGAGGAAGTAGCCCGGGAAACCCATCGTCTTCATCACGTGGAGCTCGAAGTTGATATGCTCGCAGACGCGCTCCTCCAGGGGGTCGCCATAGAGGCGGCGGGCACCCTCATAGGCCAGCTTCGCCAGGTAGTCGGCCTCAAACTTGATGCGGTAGATCTTGTCGTAGCCTCCGAGTCGGTCGATGACCTTCTGTCCCTCCTCGGGCGAGAGCTGGTTCTGTCCCTTTTCGTCGGAGGTGAACTCGTTGTAGAGGTCCTGCTCGGAATATTTCTGTCGCCACTCCTCCTCCGTTCCGAATTCCTCGGGGATGGGGAAGAAGGGCATGATGGGTCCGTGGTCGATGTCGTAGATCTCCACCTTGTCGAGCACCTCGATCGTGTTGGCGAGGGCCTCGGGCACGTCGGCAAAGACCTCGTTCATCTCCTCCCGCGTCTTAAACCACTCCTGCTTCGAGTAGCGCATGCGGTTGGGGTCGTCGAGGTCCTCCTGGGTGGAGAGACAGAGCAGGTGGTCGTGGGCCTCGGCCGTCTCGCGGTTTTCGAAGTGACAGTCGTTGGTGCAGACGAGCTTGATGCCCAGTTCCTTGGCCAGCCGTATAAGTTCGCGGTTGGCGCGTTGCTGCAGGGGGAAGGTCTCGCGGTTGGCCACGACCGAGGGGTCCTTCACCTCGTGGCGCTGGAGCTCCAGATAGTAGTCGTCGCCGAAGAGGTCGTGATACCATTGTGCGGCCTCTCTCGCGCCCTCCAGGTCTCCGTCGAGGATCTTGCGTGGCACCTCGCCGGCTATACAGGCCGAGCAGACGATCAGTCCCTCGTGGTAGCGCTCCAGGTCGGCCCGGTCCGTGCGCGGCTTGTAGTAGTAGCCGTCCACCCACGCGCGCGATACCAATTTAATAAGGTTTTTGTATCCCTTGTAGTTTTTGGCCAGGACGACGAGGTGGTAGCCACTATTGTCTCCCATGGCCTTGTCCTTGTCCTCCTTGGTGCGTCGTGCGACATACATCTCACATCCGAAGATGGGCTTGAAGGGTTCGAGGCCCTCCGCCTTGCGCTCCTTGTTGACCTTGGCGCAGCAGTCGGCCAGCTCCTTCACGCCATACATCACGCCATGGTCGGTGATGGCCATGCCCCTCATGCCGTCCCCGACGGCCTTCTTCACGAGGTTGGCTACCTTCGACTGGCCGTCAAGGATGGAGTAGTGCGTATGGACGTGCAAATGTATGAAGTCTTCCATCAGTTTTCGTATTTCACGTGCAAATGTAGATAAAAAAAATGGAATCACGGCCTCTTGGACCGAAAAGTTGAAGTGTTAATTTGCATAACTGACAAAAAGTATATAACTTTGCACATTATTCATGAATATGTAAACCTTCCGACATGGGAAAGAGAATAAAGAAACTCAAGAAAATCCGTCTTCATCGTGAGGGCACGGACCAGTTGTTGTATGGTGGAATCGGCATTGCCCTGGTGGCCGCCATTCTGTGGTTTGCCCTGACGACCAAGATTCCTTTCTGGGCGTTCCTCGTCATCATGGTCCCCGTCTATTGTATCGTGCTCAACTTCTATCGCTGCCCGATCCGCTACCTCAACATCGAGGACACGGAGCATATCGTGGTGGCGCCTGCCGACGGCAAGATCGTCGTCATCGAGGAGGTGGAGGAGAATGAGTACTTCCACGACCGCCGCCTGATGATCAGCATCTTTATGAGCCTCTTCAACGTCCACGCCAACTGGTTTCCTGTGGACGGCGTGGTGAAGTTTGTCAAACACTTTAATGGCAACTTCCACAAGGCTTGGCTCCCCAAGGCCAGCGAGGAGAACGAGCATGCCGACGTGATGATCACCATCCCCGACGGCCGCGACGTGCTCTGCCGCCAGATCGCGGGTGCCGTGGCGCGTCGTATCGTCACCTATGCTAAGGATGGCGAGGACTGCTACATCGACGAGCACCTGGGCTTCATCAAGCTCGGCAGCCGCGTGGACGTCTATCTGCCTATCGACTCCGAGGTCTGTGTGAAGATGGGACAGGCGACTACGGGCGACCAGACCATCATCGCGCGCCTCAAGCCCGTGGAGAAAGCGTAGTCCGTAGAGAAAACGTAATCTGTAGAGAAAACGTAGTCCTCTCCCCCACCCCTGGGGCGGCCCTCCCTTGGCGTCTGGATTCCAGATGCCTGAGGCGTTGGCTTAGGACGAAGCCTTCCTGCTATAGGATTGGAAAAAACTTTTCTGCCATAGGAATAAGAGTAGGATAAAACTTTTCCTAATAAGATAGGAGTAGGATTTTTCTGCTCTATGAGCTAAATGATATGATGAAGCTTTATTGCTTATGATCAAGAAACATATCCCCAACAGCATCACCTGCTGCAACCTCATCTCGGGTTGCATCGCTACCTATTTTGCCTTCCGCCACGACTTCGAATGGGCCCTGGCGTGGATGGTCATAGGAGCCGTCTTCGACTTCTTCGACGGCATGACGGCCCGCCTGCTCCATGTCAGTTCGCCTATCGGCAAGGAGCTCGACTCTCTGGCCGACGACATCACCTTCGGACTGGCTCCCTCGGCCATGCTCTTTGCCGAACTGGGCGTGGTGGCCTATCCCTCGGCCCTGGAGCCCCTGCGCGAGGTGCTGCCCTTCGTGGCCTTCGTCATGGCGGCCTTTTCGGCCCTTCGCCTGGCCAAGTTCAATCTCGACGAGCGCCAGTCCCTGGGCTTCATCGGACTTCCCACCCCGGCCAACGCGCTCTTCTGGGGCTCGTTGATGGTGGGTGTGGCTCCCCATTTCGAGTCCTCGCCCCTTTGGGCCGTGGCCATGGTCGTGGGCGTGCTGGTGAGCAGCTACCTGCTCGTGAGCGAGATACCGATGTTTGCCCTCAAGTTCAAGCAATGGGGCTGGAAGGGCAACGAGGTGAAGTATCTCTTCGTCCTCTCTTGCATCCCCTTCCTCGCCCTGCTGCGCATCTCGGGCATCGCCGTCATCATCGCCTGGTATGTGCTGCTCTCGGCCATGGTGGCCAAGAAGCCTGCGCCACAGAATCATTAACTCCATCCGCACATTATGATTTTCATCAAATTCATATTCCTACTCTTCGTCCTCGCCTTGGCGGCCATCGCCCTGATAGCCTACAAGTTCTACAAGCAGCTGCATCGCGTGGTACGCAGGTTCCAGCCCGAGGACAACGACTTCCAGGGCCAGCAGGGCTTCCAGGACCAGCAGTCCTCGGCCCGCACCTCGCGCCAGGCCGACGGCAACACGATCGTCGATTCCCGAAGCGAGGAGCAACGCGCCAAGAAGGTCATCAAGGACAACGAGGGAGAATATATCGACTACCAGTAGCCGTCCTCATCCCGAGGCCATGTGGCAAGCGTCCCGATCACGAGCCGACTTCTCCCGTTCCTGTCTTTCCCATCATGGCCCGAGCTATTTAAGATCATGACTCATCTTTTCTTTTCATGAACCGAACTGCCGAAGATTCCGAACGGGCTTCCTCCCTGCCGCTCCATCAGAAGACGACACGGGAGATAGCTGGCCACACCTGCACGATCTACGCCCAGGAGCGGCCCGCCTTTCTGCTGATCCAACCTGCCGACGCCAACGACCTCAGGGAGATGGACCAGGAGGTGGAGGCCATCGCCCAAGCCACGGGAGCGCACTTCGTCCTCGTGGCCGTCCATATCGCCCGTTGGTTCGACGAGTTGCCGCCCTGGGACGCTCCTCCCGTCTTCGGCAAGCGCCCCTTCGGCCATGGGGCTCCGGCCACGCTCCAGTCTATCCTTGATATCATCGACCATCTGCGCTCCTCGGGCCTCGTCTCCTCTCCCGACTGCCCCACGATCCTCGGGGGCTACTCCCTGGCGGGCCTCTTCGCGCTTTGGGCGGGCTACCAGCATCCGTTTGACGGTATCGTGGCGGCCTCCCCCTCCATCTGGTATCCCCAATGGCTCGCCTATGCGGCCCTCCACACTCCCTTGTCCGCAGCCTTCTACCTCAGTCTGGGCGACCGCGAGGACCGATCCCGCACGCCCATCATGACGACCGTCAGCCAATGTATCCGTCGCCAACACAACCTCCTGATCGCCTCCTCCACTCCCTCCACGCTCGAATGGAACGAGGGCAACCACTTCCAAGACAACGGCCTGCGAACGGCCAAAGGCTTCGCCTGGGTCATCAACAGAATACAAACTCCCTGACGCTTGAGGGAACACAACTTCTTGGGACAAATCGGCTGGGCAAATCGGCTGGACAAGAGGGAAAACAACAAATACAACCTTTACAACAAGTAACAACGCTTTCGCTAAGCCATGCGCAAAACCGAGCTCGCTCGAGTTTTGCCATGGCGTGAAAGGGTACCATGAAATGGAACCTACACGCTACGCGTGTTTACAATCTTGCTGCAAGGTAAACAACAAAATACAACGCTTCGCCTTGAGCGTGCATCCTTGCTGTCCTGGCGAAACTGTTCCATATCATGGTATCCTTTCTCATCATGGCATAACTTGAACAAGCTCAGTTCTGATCATGATTTACCGCGAAGCGTTGTTACTTGTTGTAAAGGTTGTTCAAGTTATTTTCCCATGTGTCCACGTAGAGCTAACATCCATCATATTTCCAAGCATTCAGCCACGTTTTTCGGTCCTCTAAACGACCCAAATCCCCAAATTCATAGTGAAATTGGCGATTACAATCCCCAAATTATATATAAAATGGGCGATTACAATCCCCAAATTCATAGTAAATTTGGGGAATTGGAAAAATAACAACAGTCACAAGGAAAGCCTTTTCGCGCGGGCCAACTTGGTCATATCAAGAAAATTGCGTAACTTTGCACCCTTGTAGCAAAACGAAGATTCAGAGAAAGAACAAAATAAGGTTTAAGACATAATATGATAACGCTCAACAATCTTGCCATCCAGTTTGGCAAGCGAGTACTTTACAAAGACGTAAACATCAAGTTCACGCGCGGCAACATCTATGGCGTCATTGGCGCCAACGGAGCCGGCAAGTCCACCCTTCTTCGCGCCATCTCCGGCGACCTGGAGCCCAACAAGGGTACCGTGGAGCTGGGTCCTGGCGAGCGCCTGTCGGTCCTGGAGCAGGACCACTTCAAGTATGACGCCTATCGTGTGCTCGACACGGTCCTCATGGGCCACGCCCCGCTCTGGGAGAACATGAAGGAGCGCGAGGCCCTCTATGCCAAGCCCGAGATGACGGAGGAGGACGGCAACCGTGCTGCCGACCTGGAGCT
>ULMB01001850.1_pt1 | contig 11621 bp, 9 predicted proteins | sample 1951571 | NCBI WGS metagenome assembly ULMB01 (sample SAMEA4835542, study PRJEB28245) | human gut metagenome | biome: gut microbiome; material: fecal sample | place: Denmark | collected 2008 | reverse complement strand
CGCATTTATCGGAAAGAGCTATCCAATCGCCAAAAGAAGACATTCTATCAGTTCCTCTTGCTCTTGCATAAGCGCAGGCAATAGGAGAATCGTTTAATTCGTCAATATCGTCATAGAAATATATTTTTTTTAATTTATTTGAAATAGGAGAGCCAACCGCTGCGGATGTAGGACTTACATGCTTAAAAGAAGTAGCCGAAGGAAGTCCAATAGCTTCTTTAAGTTCTTTAACAAGTTGCCAACCGTTAAAAGCGTCCATAAAATTTATATATCCAGGATTTCCATTTAATATTTTTATTGGAAGTTCGCCTTCTTCTTTCATAAAAATTTTTGCAGGTTTTTGATTTGGATTGCATCCGTATTTTAATTGAAATTCTTTCATTTTGTATGCTCCTTATAATTTATATTTATTAATAATTCTATCGATTTTTTCTCCCGTTTTTAAATTAGTATAACGCGAAAATATAGATATTTTATTATCTTCGTTTAATGATTGCCAAATTTTATTTGTAAACTCGTCAATATCGTTTAAAATTTCTATTTTTTTTGGCTCGCCGTAAAATGAAGGAAGAGGATTATTGTCTTGCAAATAAGTATGTATAAAATGTCCAATTCCGCATACGGATTCATAATCGAAAGTATATCTATAACAAGCCTCGCCTTCTTTATTTGCGCTTTTTAGAATGCTTATTTTATAATCAAAATCATTGTCTTTAAAACATAATAGCCCGCTTATTCTTGGAGTAAAATGCGGAGAATCAGGCTCAAATTTTCTACTTTTTAAAGATTCTTCAAAACTTATTTTATCTTTTAATCCGTTAAATATCGTATCGGTTTGATTGCCGTTGGTTATAATAATTTTATTTTTATACTCTCTTAATGCAGCGTAAATTATAAGTTCGGGATTTACAGTTTTATTTTTATCTAAAGGCTCGGTATATAAAACATTATCCTTAAAAGAAAAAATACGATTTCTACTATTTGAACTTCTTCCCATAATAAAATAAGAGCAAACGGCATTTTTTCCGTCATTACTTTTGCCAATTATTATGCCTCTTCCAAGATAAGAATTATTTTTTATAATTTCTTCAATATCGTTGATTTTATAAGCGTCCAAATTATTTTTCCTCCAAATATATTTAATAAACTTTTTTATCGATTTACAAACTTTATTTTATGCGATTTAATTTTATTATTTATTATAATTATAAACTATAATTAGTCAATAAAAACGGTTGAAATTTATTTTTAAAAATATTATAATTATAATCGTTAAAGCGAATAAAATTATTATAAATTATAGAAAACGCTTGACTTATTTTTTAAGATATTGTATAATTTTAACTATGATAAAGAAAAATGAAACTTTACGAAATATAAATTCTGCAGCAGCTCAGCTCAGCTCAGCATCACTTTAAACTTTTTTCAAGTTTATGTTTACTTATTAATTATAAAATATTATTCTGTTTATTTATTAAAAACTTATTCAAATTCTTTTTTGAATTTAACAAATTCTACACGACAAATATATTTTATTTATTTAAATTTTTCATATTTACATTAAGGAGATTAGAAATGAAAAAACAATTTATTTTATTATTAAGTATATTTTTTAGTATAAACCTTTATGGACAAAAACAGCCCGTATGGATTTCTGACGCTAAAAAAGTTTATGACGCTTCAAAATATGAATTCGCCGTAGGCTCGGGAAATTCTGAAAAAGAAGCCGAAAATAACGCTTTTACTTCATTATCAAGAGTTTTTGGTATGACGGTAAAAACGGACACTAAAGCCCAACAGAGATTTATACAAAATTCTAAAGGCGTAGAGAAAAACTCTACATTAGAAGACAATACTTTAGTGGAAGCGCAACATGATTTAATAAATGTTAGAATAGCGGAAAGTTATTATGACGCTAAAAAGAAAAAATATTATGCTCTCGCCGTTATGAATAAAAAAGAAACCGTTCCTTTAATAGTTAGTAAAGTTAAAGAAAATACAAAGACAATTAAAAACTATATTAACAAATCGGATAATGAAAAAGATTTACTTAGAAAATTTTCTTTATTGGATATGGCTTATATAGTATCTTTAAAAAACGATTCTTTTTTACAGCAATTAATGATATTAGATAGTTCGGTAAATGTTAGTATAGAAGAAAATTTAAAATCTTCAATTATAAAAGATAAACTAGATAATGTCGCTAAAAATATAACTTTTGCCGTTGATACGGGAGAATTTTCTTCAAGCGTAAAACTTGTAATAGAGCAGATGATAAGCGATTTGAAATTAAAAATGTCCGCAAGCGCCCCGACTTATACATTTAAAGAACATATTTCATATGATGGAAACGATACGGGCTACGGTATGTATGTATTAAATTATACGCTTCTACTTGAACTTGTGGATTATAACGGAGTAAGGGTTACTTCTTTTAGTTTTAAGGGTAAAGAAGTCGGAGCTAACGAAGAGAGCGCTAAAAAAGTTGTAGGCTCAAAGTTGGCAAAAAGTATAAAAGAACCTCTTTCGGCACAATTCGGAGAGTTTCTAAATAATATGCTTAAATAATTTATTTTTATAAGTTTACAAGATTTATAAGAATAAATATTTAATAAAAAATAAAATATTTATGGAGGGTATTTCAATGATGAAATCCAAAAAAATTTTTATAATGGTTCTTTCAATAGCCATTATAAGCGTTATTTCTAACGGTTCAGTGTTCGCCGCACCCGCAGAGAAATACAAAGTTGTAGACAAAAGTGGCGGCAAAAAGGCTAAAGACCCATCTTGGTTTAGCGCATGGTTAAAAACTCACAGTAGAACGAAAGTTGAAAAATCTGATAAAGATTTTGAAGGTAAAGAAGCTTTCGTTATAGAACAAGAAGGCGAAGACCTTGATTTTCTTAAAATGTGGGCAAACAATATAAATTCAAGTTCTGAAGTCGTTAGATATTTATCGCAAGAGGTAGAAAATTTTGTAGTAGGTTCTGAATTAGCACATCAAAGCGGTAAACAGCAAGAAGTAGAAAGAGCCGCTAAAAGTTTAACAACTTCTTTATCCAAAGCGAAATTAGTCGGACTTAGAAAGGAAGGAGATTGGTGGATTAAAAGACAATATACTTCTGGTCCAAATAAAGGTCAGTTTACATATTCATATTATGTATTATATCTAATCGATAAAAAGAAAATAGACGACTTGCTTGATATAGAAATGAAAAAAGCTAAAGGACAAGCTACTACGGAAACTCAAGAAGTAGTCGACCAAGTATTTGACGAATATTTATCATCAAGAAACGAAGAATAAAAAACAAAGGAGATTAAAAATGTTTAAAAAAATTTCAATAATAACTATTATATTAATTGCAAATATATCATTATTATTTGCTCAAAAAGGCGTATATGTAATAAGCCCAGCGGTAGGAACGCATAAAGATAATGCTCTTAAAGAAAGTTATGTATCTACTTTATCAGCTTTATTTATTAATGGCGGCTATGTGGATGAAAATGATAGCTTATTGGGAGCTATAAGAGACGCCGCTATTGATGCTGGTATTGACGCTTTAATTAAATCGCCAGATAAAAATTCCCAAATCGCGGGAAAAGTGTTAAAAGCAAGAGGCGAGAGATTTATAGTGATGGTTGCCGTAGACGACCTTACGGAAGAAACCTGCAATAAATTGGGATTAAAATACGATATTGTAAGTAAGTTTGCCGATGGTGTAGTGACCGTAACTATATTTGATAAAAATAATCTTACTTCGCTTCCTAATGTTAATTTTAAAAGCGTAAAACTACAAAATTACGAAAAGGTATCTAAAGACCTTTTTAAGAGCGCTAAAAAATATTTAGATAAGCAAATTAAACAAAAAAAATAAAAGAGGTTTAAAATGAAAAAAATATTAACCATTATATTTTTTACTTTGATTAGCTTTTCTTTTGTTTATGGTAAAGGAAAAATGGTTCTTACTTTGGCATGCATGCCACCAGAAGGTAATATGGACGAGGAATCAAAAACCGCCTATGTTACCGCTATAGAATCCGCTTTTACCAAAGCTGGGCATAAAGTCGCCGATAGACAGAGACTTGAAAAACTTATGAAAGAGGTATTATTACAGCAAACGAGCGGTATGGTCGATGAAACGAGCGCAGCCGCGGAAGCTGGAAAAATCATGAAAGTTGATTATCTTGCGGCGATTACCGTAGATAGTTGGGATGAGCAGAAAGTAAATAGCGCCGCTGGAGCAAGAGCAGCGGGAAATATATTAGGCGCTCTTTTGGGTTCTTCTCAAACTACAGTTGCCTCTGGCGAATCCGATTTAATAACAGTAGAAAATATTCGGGTTAGCGTTAAAGTGATAGAAGTTGAAACAAGTTTTATATTGGTTTCTTCGTCCGCGGAAGGCAAAAGAAAAGACAGCGCCGAGAAATTGGCTACTAAAATGGTAAAAGATATAGAAAAACAATTAAAAAAGAAAAAATAATTTTTTAGTATGCTTAAGGGGTATATAAAAGAAAATATATATCCCTTTATATAATTTAAATTAAAAAATATATTTTCAAGATAGAATAGAAAATGAAAATAATAATATGTTTATTTTTTATATTAATTAAAATAACATTTTCTCAAAATAACGATAATTTATATTTTATATCAAAAATAAATTCATTTCGTATAAATGCAGGATTAGAAAGACACAAGACTAATAATGATTTAAAAGAAATAGTCGATACGCTCGCTTATATGTATTCTCAAGGAGAAGATTTATCTAAAACTGAAAACATAAAAGAGTTATTTAGAAATATTAATTTAAATATATCTTATTACAATTATCATCGCATAAAAGGAAACAACTCCATTAATAATTTGTTTGACTATTTTATAAATAATTATATAAAAACTATTTTAAACGAAGATTATAATTATGTATCTTTTGGAATATATAATGACGGTTCTTATAATTACTTGGTTTTATTATACTAAGGCAAATCTTATTGGGTTCAAATTTTTTTAAGAGATTAAATATTAGGAGACGATTTTTAATTTACAATATCATTATTTACTCTATTGACTTTAAATTTTAATTATGTAAACTAAATTGATATAAAATTTTATTATAAGGAATATAAAAATAAATGATAAAAGTAAAATACGAAGACTTAAAAAAAGCGACTTTCGACAAATTAAAAAATTCGGGCATTGACGAAAAACAAGCCAATATAATAACCGAAGTTCTTTTATATTCCGACATAAGAGGAATTCATTCTCATGGAGTTTTGAGAGTCGAGCATTATATTAACAGAATGAAAAACGGAGGAATAAATTTAAATTCAGATTTTAAAATAAATGTTTTAAAACCTTCTTTTGCTTCTATGGATGCAGATGGAGGATTTGGGCATGTCGCTACAAAATATGCAATGGAATGGGCTATAAAAACTGCAAACGAACAGGGAATAGCTTTAATAGGAATAAAAAATAATAGCCATTGCGGAGCTTTAGGATATTATAATAAAATGGCTATAGACGATAAAAAAGTTTCTCTTATAATGGTTAATACGGACCCTTGCGTTATTCCTTTTGGCGGAAAAAAATCTTTCTTCGGCACTAATCCTATAAGCTACGGTTTTCCAGCGAAAAGAGATTTTATATTAGGCGATATGGCGACAAGCAATGTTTCGCTTGGTAGAATATTTACGGCAAGAGATAATAACGAAGCAGTGCCTTTGGATTGGGGAGTCGATGAAAATGGAAATCCCTCTTCAAATCCGAATAAAATAAAATATGTCGTTCCTTTTGGAGGAGTTAAAGGCTATTTAATAATGACTATGGTTGAAGCGTTTACGGGACTTTTAATTGGAAATGTTTATTGCAATAATTTAGTAAAAATGTATGGCGATATGGACAAAAAAAGAAATCTCTCGACTTTTATACTTGTTATAGAACCTTCGCTTTTTAACGATATGGAAACTTTTTTAAATACCGTTCAATCTTTTATAGACGATATAAAAAAAGAACCCGCTATGAATAAAAACGAAACTATCTCAATACCAGGCGAAAGAAAAGAAGCCTGTGCCGAAAATTATATAAAAAATGGAATTCCATTATCGGAGAATGTTTATAAATATATTTTTGAATAAAGTAAAAATACAAGTCATAAAAATAAAATACTTGATAAAATAATTAAAAATGTTATTATATTTACAAAATATTATAATAAAATGTTATGAATGTAGAATTTTTACTTTATGCCAAATTTGATAATAAACGAGTTATTCCTATTCGAGATAGATTATTTAAAGCCATAGTGTCGTCTTTAAATGAAGTTAATATAAATCCTTTAATAATGCTTTCGGAGTATTCCGTTATAGAAAATGAAAATACTTTAATATATTCTTTTCACCCAACCGCCGACCCAATATATTTTGAATATAGAGAAAATACTTTATTTGTAACTGTAAGCACGGGAACTTTTGGAGCGGGATATCATAAATTTATAATTAATATTTTAGACAGACTTTCAAGAAGGCTTGATATAACATTTGAAGAAAATGAAGATTATAAAGACCCAAGCGGTTATTTTAAAGAGAGAGATTTTAATAAACTCAAAAAATTTTTTATAGATTCTTTAGCCGATTATTCTAAAATGCTTTTGGAACATCATGATAAAGGTTTCGGCAATTTTATGATAGCTATGCCTTATGATTATCCAATAATAGAAAAAGAATATTTTGCGCTTTCGACTTTAGGCTATTGGGGAAAAACTTGGTTTACAGATTTAATTGCAGCAAATGAAGAAGATAAAAAAGTTTTTGCGGAAGATTTTTTTATTTGGAATGACGAAGAGATGAACGCTCAATTTTGGTTTAAGAGTTTAATTAGCATGATATGGCTTTATTTTCCTTTCAGAGAAATTATAGACGATAAAGAAAAAAAACTTTATAAAGAAATAATTTATTCTTTTGAAGAAGCTTATAAAAGAGATAAAAATTTGAGATATCCTTATAATATTTTAATAAAAGTCGCCGAATATTTGGACGATTCTAATTTGGTAAAGTTTATTGAAGAAAATAAAAATAATGTTGTTTCAAATATAAATATAGGATTTAGAACGGAAAAAGCGCGATATACAATAGCGGGAGGATTTACAATGATTTTGCCAATGCGTATGAATATGAATAGAAGCGATAAAACTTTAGTGGAATTCAGAGATATTAATATTTATATTGCGATGCAAGTTTATACTTTTTCAAACGAAGAAACCGATATTATAATGGATTATGTTATTAAACAAATGGATATAGCGGACGAAGACAAAGGAAAACAATTGTATATAAAAATCGAAGCAGACAATATAAAAAATATAGCATACGAAAAAAAATTAGATAACGAAGACAATATAATAACAGTCGCTGCAATTACAAATAAATTGGCTTTGCTTATTTGGTTTACTTATAACGGAGAAGAAAACAGAGAAATTTGTTTAGACGCTATAAAGTCAATAAGAATAGACGATTAAAAATATACTTAATTCATTTTGAGTTTTATGTATATAATCAAAATCACAAAAATTTAAATATATTTTTATACTTTAATTTATAAAAATTTATTTATAAAATTCAATTAATGAAATATATTTAATTATTGTTGATAATGTTAATAAAAAATTAATAAGTTATTATAATTTATTGATTTATATGTCCAAATATTGTATTATTACTATATTAAAAGATAAGTATTTATTATGTCCGAAAACGCTATTGAAAAATATTACAATGAAATAAAAGAAGCCGAATTAAACGGTATGAATAATGAACAGAATATAAGAGAATATTTTTACGAACTCTTAAAAAATTATACGAATTCGCAAAATCTTAAAATTGAAAGAGAAACTAAAGAATTTGTTTTTGAAAACGGACAGAAGAAAAATATATTTCTTGACGGCAGAATAAAAAAAGAAAATATGGTTATAGGTTGGGTTGAGAATAAAGACGCAAAAGACGATTTGAATAAAGAGATTAAAAATAAAAAAGAAAAACAATATCCTTTGCTTAATACAATATTTGAAAATTCAAAAGAGCTTGTTTTATTTCAAGACGGTAAAGAAGTTATAAGAGTAAATATGTCTAAAAGCGAAGAGCTTGATAAAGTTTTAATTAAATTCGTTAGTTTTAGACCTGAAGAATATAAAAAATTTCAAGATGCATTTAATAATTTGAAAAGAATACTTCCCGACCTTGCTAAAGATTTGAGAAAATTTTTTAAAGAAGAGAAAAAGATTAATAAAAAATTTAAAGAGAATTTAAAAGAGTTTACGAAAAAGTGCCAATTAAGTATAAACAATAATATAACCGAAGAGCTTGCAATTGAAATGATAATTCAGCATATGCTAACAAGAGATATTTTTGTTATATTTTTTCAGAATGCAAATTTCCACATGAATAATATTATTTCAAAATCAATAAGCAATATTTTAACGCATATTAATCAAAAAAGTTTTGAAATAACCGAAAAAATTAAATCATATACCGATTGTTTAAGTTCTTATACTAAAACAATTACAAAAGACGATAAACAAGATATTTTAAAAACTTTTTACTCCGACTTTTATAAAGCGCTTAATTCTAAAAAAGCGGATGTTCAAGGAATAGAATATACTCCAATTCAAATAGTTAAATTTATGGTTGACGCTTCCGAAGAACTTTTATATAAACATTTTAACAAAAAATTATCGAGTAGAGATGTTAATATTTTAGACCCTTGTTCTGGGACGGGAATTTTTATGGCGGAAATTATTAATAGAATCAATTTAAAAGATTTGGAATATAAATATAAAAACGAATTATTTTCAAACGAAATTGATATAATGCCTTATTATATTTCAAACTTAAATATTGAAAACGCGTATTTTGAGAGAACGAATAGCTATGAGATATTTGAGAATATATGTTTTTTAGACACTTTGGAATTTCAAACAAAATTAGGAAATAACGCGCTTTTTGGAATGGAAGAATTTAGCGAGGGAAATGTTAAAAGAGCGGTTAGACAATACGAAAAGAAAATAAATTTAATAATCGGAAATCCGCCTTATAACGCCAATCAAAAAAGCGAAAACGACAATAATAAAAATAAAGTTTATATAGATTTGGATAAAAGAATAAAAGACACTTATATTAATTTAAGTTCCGCTCAAAAAACTAAACAATATGACATGTATAAAAGATTTATTCGTTGGGCATCCGACAGAATAAAGAGCGAAGATGACGGAATAATAGCTTTTATAACAAATAACGCTTATTTAGATTCTCGTCAGGATGACGGATTTAGAAGAAGCGTTCAAAAAGAATTTGATTATATTTATATTATAGATTTGAAAGGCAATGCAAGAAAACGAAATAAAAGCGAAGGCGGAAATGTTTTTAATATTCAAACGGGCGTTGCTATAATGTTTTTGATTAAAAAAGGCGTTTCAGAAAAGCAAAATAAAATTAATCCTTTAAATCAGAAAAAAGCGAATATAAAATATTATAATATCGGCGACTTTTTAAGCGGCGATAAAAAATTAATGTCTCTTCAACAAGATATTTCATTTTTTGATTTTGAGGATATAATTCCCGACAATAAAGGGCAATGGCTCAATCAAACTAATAACGATTTTTACGAGCATACCGCTTTGATTGATAAAAATGTTAAGAATCAAAAAGTCGGCAAGGCAATAGAACAGAAAGCGATTTTTAAATTATTTACTTTAGGCGTATCGACAAATAGAGATAATTGGGCTTATGATTTTGATAAAGAACAGTTGGAAAAAAAGATAAAATATTTTTTAAAGATTTATAACAAAGAAAGAAATTCATTTAAAGGAATTAATTATTTAGATAGTGATAAAAATTCTAAATTAAACTATTCTATAAAATGGAGTAGAGATTTAAAAAAAGATTTGGCTTCAAATAGAGAATATAAATTTAATAAATCTAATATTAGAAAATGTTTATATCGCCCTTTTGTATATTCCAATTTATATTTTGACGATGGCGTAATTGATGTAAAAGGAATTAATGATAAATTATTTCCAAATGAAAATTCAGAAAATTTGACTTTAAATTTTCATGTGCCTATACCCAATAGAATTCATTATTCATTAGTTAGTAAAATATTAATTGATTTAAGTTTTACAATAATAGCTGGAAATATATCAGTGCCTTTATATGTTTACGAAAACGGAGAAAAGAAATTAAATATTACCGATTATGCGATAAAAGAATTTCAAAATAAGTATAAAGATAAAGCTACGGCGGAAAATATTTTTGCTTATTGTCATGCGGTTTTGTCGTCTCCAAAATATCAAAAAGAATACGAAGAAAATCTTAAAATCGATTATCCAAGAATTCCGCTTTATAAAAATTTTGATAGATTTGTAGAGCTTGGAAAAAGATTAATAAAATTGCAAACGGAATTTGATAAAGTAGAAAATGAAAAAACAAGGGGTTGTAACCCCTTGCGTCCGAATGAAAATGCACACAATGGGCTACAGCCACATTGTTATTCTGCAACGGAAAAAATTAATTTGAAAATTGAAAAAGATTTTAAATATATGCCCGAAGATTTTTCTATGATAAAATTAAATAAAGAAAAAGGAATTATAATATTTGACGGAAAAAATAGAATTGAAAATATTCCGAAAAAAGCTTTCGATTATAAAATTGCAACAAAGTCCGCAATAGAATGGGTTATTAATTATTTTAGTAATAAAAATTTAAGACCAGATAAAGAACCCGACCATAAAACTTTAATTGAAAACGGTTTAAACTCTTACGATTATAAAAATATTAGAGAATATTTATTTGAATTAATTCCTAAAGTTATTAATATAAGCGTTGAAACTGTGGATATTTTTAAAGAATTGGAAAAATTAAATTAAAAAATAGTAATTATTTACTATAGACTTTTTATTTCTTTTTAATTAAACTATATATAAAAATTATTAAAAATCGGAGCGCAAATGAAAAGAGCATATATTAAAGAAATAGCATATTATGTCCCTGAAAAAATTTTGGACAATAAATATTTTGAAAGCATTTTAGATACAAATAACGAATGGATAATAACTCGCACGGGAATAGAAACAAGAAGAATGGCAAGAGAAGACGAAACCATATTTGAAATGGGAATAAACGCCGTTAATAATCTTCAAAATAAAGGAGTAGATTTAACCGTTGTCGATACAATAATAACGCCTACGGTTACTAAAGATTATATTTTTCCTTCAATGGCAGGACAGATTCAAAAAGCTTTAGGATTAAAAAATTGTTTTGCTTTCGATATGTCGGCGGCTTGTTCGGGTTATGTTTACGCTATGAATACGGCTACGGCATTAATTGAAAGCGGACAATCAAAAAATATTTTAATCGTATGCAGTGAAAAATTAACTAAAGATATAAATTGGAAAGATAGAGGAACTGCAATTTTATTTGGAGATGCAGCCACAGCTTCTTTAATAACATCTCGAGAAGACGGAAAAGGAGTTTTGGCTATAGATATGCAAAGCGAACCCGATTTAACTATAATGTTAAACGGCGGAAGCGTATGTCCTATAAGAGCGGAAGATTTTGACGGAGCGGATTTT
>ULMB01023923.1_pt1 | contig 11622 bp, 4 predicted proteins | sample 1951571 | NCBI WGS metagenome assembly ULMB01 (sample SAMEA4835542, study PRJEB28245) | human gut metagenome | biome: gut microbiome; material: fecal sample | place: Denmark | collected 2008 | reverse complement strand
TAATAATTTTATTAGAAGTCGATTAATGATGTCGGAGTATGAGAAAAAAGAAATTTATCAATACGATAAACAAATAATGCTTAAAGATGAAAGATTAAAAGGTATAAAACAAGGAATAAAAGACGAAAAATATTCTATAGCTAAAAGTTTAAAAAATTCTGGGCTTGATAATAAATTTATATCGGAACATACGGGATTAAGCATTGAAGAAATAGAAAAACTATAATATCCGTTATTTTTATTAAATTTAATCTCTCCCTTCAACTATCCCAACCTCCTCCTCACTCAAACCATACAACCAATAAACCAACCTATCAATCTCCTCTTCAAACTCTCTTGTATCAATCCCTTTCTTCTTCCCTTCAATAACTTTCTCAACCAAATTAACAATTTCCTTTTCTGTCTTTTTATCTACTTCAAAATAAATTTAAATCGTAATTGCCTAGCGAAGCGCACAGCGTGAGCGAGCAGTAGTGAAACAATTCTAACAGAATAATACATAAAACATATTTAAATAATTATTCTAAACCAAACATTATATTATATTTTTTATACGATGTTGGTTCTATCTGTTTCATATACGATAATAAGCCTTTTATAATATCTTCATCGCATTCATTATAATTTTCAATAATATCTTTTAATTTTTTTCTATTTTTATTTTGTATTCTTATCTTATTATCTTTAGTTATAATTACTCCCGTAACTCTCTTACTGTCATTAATTCCATATTTCCTTAATTTTTTATAATTTATTTTCAATTCAATAATTGATAATACTTTTGTCATAAAATTTATAATTCCAGAAATATCAATTCGCTTATCTGAAGAAAAAATTATATCGTCCATATATATAGACAACTTTAAATTTCTATTTTTACAATATTGTTGAATTTTAGAAAATGTGTTATTAATAGATAAATGCGATAAAATCGGACTAACACAACTTCCTCTTGCTATATGCCCGTTAAAAGTTAGTATTTTTGAAATTACTACAGCCGTATTATATTCTATATTTAAAGAACTGTTAAAAAATTTAATTATATATTTTAGTTTTAAATTCTCAAAAAAAGATTTTATATCCATTGCTAATAAATATTTTGATGATTGATGATATTTTGCATTACTTATAGCGGATTTACCTTGCCCTTTAATAGCTGGAGAAAAAACATTATCTGGCAATATTATTTTAGAAAGTATATTTTTAGTTTTTATATGTATATCTTTTAATATTCCGTATGGAACATGAAAAGGTTTTAATCCAATAATATTGACGGTTCTATATAATTTATCCGAACATAAATATTTAATATTACATTTAACCTTTATATCTAAAAGAGAGAAAAAATCTTCTATTGATTGCAAACCATAAAGTTGACTATCTTTAAAATTATACATAAATAAATATATGAGACTAACTGCCCTTACTTTACCACAAAGTGGTGAAATGTTTTACTATTTCTATTATAAAATAGATAATATCTATTATTAATAGAAGTAGTTTTATTAAAAACTCTAAATTATTCATAAAGAGCCCCTCCTATTTTATAAGATTTTCCAAATAAAAAATTCAATTTGGAATTGTGCCAGTCAATAGGAGATTAGATAGGAAACTAAAAGGTTTAACAGTTAGCCTCTTACTTTGTGCCAGTCAGTCTTCATTTAATCTTATATTGAGACTAACTGCCATTATTTTTTCTATAATCAAAAAAGTTTATTACATTATTCTGATTATTTAGGCACTATTCCTATCGATTATTATTATACATTATTTTTTATTTTTTGCAATAGTTTTAATTATGATTTTAAATTATTTTATTTAACTAATCCCATATAACTCGCAAACAAACCCATCAACCTCTTCCTGCAAACTTTTCAATTCTTTTTGCTCTTGCTCTTCGCTAATCAAATTATTTATTCTTTTTTCTTTAATATCTTTTCCTCTATCAAATAAAATTTCAGCTTGTTTTAATTGCTTTTTATTAGGTATAATAATCGGTAATTGCCTTACATCGTTTATTTGCAAATTAACCGTATTATTTATAAAAATTCTTAAATAATAAAATAGAAAATAAGAATTTAATAATACTAAAAAATATTTGCTTGAAGTATTTTCGTATAGACTGTATAAACTCATACTTGCTACATCGTTAATAGAAATTTCCTTATATCTTGCTTTTATATATTCCGAATTTGGATTTAAAACATTATTCCAACTAAAACCTTCTTTGAAAAAGAAATTATAACCTTGCCATCTCGCCTTTGTATCTTTTTTCAAAATATCTACATTATCTCTGCTCCAATCAATTGCAAATACGGTTGGAGAATACCATTTATTGCCTTCTTTATCTCCTTTATCATAAGGAACAAAACTTTTTTTATTTTCTATACCGTTTTCTTTTTCGTCTTTACTCAAATTATTAATATCCGCTATTTCATTTTTTGAAACTATTCTATATATAAAACCTTGTCCGAAAGTATTTTTTCCATAATTTTCTTTTAATAAATCAAAAAGTTCTCTTATCTCTTTTTCTTTCATTTTAGAAATATCATAATTTGTATTATATTCTTTATTAAAATATTTTATTTTTTCCAATCTTTGATTATAAACCCTTTCGGCGTCTTTTGTATTTTCAATAATGCCTACATAAATTCCATTATCTCCCGTTTGAAGCCCAACTCCTCCGTCAGTTATTAAGCCTAATAAAGTAATATCTCCTTCTTTCAAAGAATTTCTATAATTTTGTAAAGCGCTTTGATTTTTCTCTATATCTCTACTTGTTTTTATCAAATTCCATTTTTGATTTATAAGAACGGAAGCCTCTTTTACAAATTTATTATAAAGTCGCATATTAAATTCATTTGGCGTAAAGAAAATAGAATTTGGCGAATTAATAAATATATCTACATTTATTTTTATAGAATTATTTTCAGATACGGGATTATCTTCTTTTGTATTATCAGAATAATTAAATTCGTAATTATTTAAATCCTCGTTTATAAGCGTAACTATCGCAGGTTCGACTTCCGCATGTTCAAAAACATTCCCCGTGTTTATAATTTCCAATAAATGCTTATTTTGTAGTATTTCTCTCAATCCTTTTTTACTTTGAATTGTCAAAAAACTATTTGAACTTATATAAGACAATATGCCTTTATCTTCTAATAATTTAATTCCTTTTATATAAAAATAATAATATAAATCGTCTTGTATTCCGTATAGCTTTTTATAATTAACCATATCTTTATTTTTAATTTCTTTATTAGAAACATAAGGCGGATTTCCAATAACAATATCAAAACTATCGATTCCAAACATTATCTCGCTATCGAAAAAATCATAACTTTTAAGCATATCGAAAGGATTATAATCTTTCAATTTTGTATTATATTGCGAATATTCTTTTAATAATTTTAAAACCTTTTTTCTAATTTCTTTTTTTGTTTCAAAATCGGCGTTAAAATATTCTCTCATATTTTTTACTAATTCCGTTTTATCGTAAGCAAGTTTTAAATTATTATTTCCTTCTTTTTCTTCAAGTTCTATTAAACTATTTGCCGACAAAACTTTAAACTCCAAATTCGGAAGAATTTCTAAATCTATATATTTATCCGCTCCGTTATTTTCCAAATAATAGCTCGATTTTAATAATTCTATCCAAAGCCTCAACCTGCAAATATTTACCGAATTAGGATTTATATCGACTCCGTAAAGTTGATTATTTATAATATGTTTTTTCGCTTCAAATAAAATTTTTTGTATTTTCTGTTTTATCTCGCTAATATTTCCGCCTTCCATATTATATTTATATTCCGTCCCGTTTATATAATTAATAACAAGCTCGTCATCTTCTATATCTACTTTAATATCGTTAGACAAAACATGCAAATAACTTTTTATTTTTATAAGTTCATTTAAACAAGCAACCAAGAAATGTCCGCTTCCGCAAGCGGGGTCTATTATAGTAATAGAATCCAAAATATATTTTACTTGCTCTTTAATTTTATGTATATTCGCATCGACATAAATTTTTATTTCGTCAATATTCTTAAAATTTGCGTCTTTAAAAAATTTATTAAATTTATTGACAATCGATTTTTCTATAGAATATTTAGCCATATACATTGTAATCGCTGGCGGAGTAAAATGCGAACCGTCTTTATAACCGTTTAATCTTTCAAAAACTAATCCCAAAATAGAAGATTTAATTATTGTATTTTTGTTAATATTTGAACTGTCGTTTATAGCGTTGAATATATAGCAATTTAAAAATCTTAAAATATATTCTAAAAAATTTAATTCTTTTTTGTCAAAATCTCTGTCTTTATATAAAACGCTTCCCGACATTATTTTCATTTTCAAAGAATTATTTAATTTCGTTATTGAGTTAATTTTCTCTTCTTCAGTTTCTTCAAATAAAGAGCTATTCAAATAAGGAATATGTTTATAATATTCGTTTTCTTTATTTTCCGTTATCCTTCTTTCTTTGCTTTTTGCCAAAACCTTAAAAAATAAAGTGTATAAAAAAGAATAATCTACAATTTCATTATAATTTAAAATATGCAAATTATTATCGTCTCTAAAAACTCTTAATTGAGCTTCGAGTATTTTTAAAAATAAAATTCTATTAATCCATAAAATATTTAATTTTAAAGCCGTTTCAAATTTTTCTTCGCCTTTTAAATCTTCGTCCAAAATATCCATAGTTAATTTTATAAGAGTATTGTCGACTTTATTCAAAACCAATTTTTTATCTTTAGTTTCTTCAAGTCCCATCATATAAATTATCTCTCTATAAAAAGTATTCGATATAATATTAAAATCGTTATTCGTTTTCAAAGAACAAATATTATAAGGGCTTAAAAATTTAAATATAATTTCCGCATCGTCTTCAAATAAATTAATCTTATAACCGACAACTTCGCTATTAATTTTTTCAAGTATCGCTTTTGAAGAATTATAAAAATCTTTAGTGTTAGTGTCTATTTTCTTAACATTAAAAAAATTTATTATCTGTTTATTTGCCGTCAAATATTCAAAATCGCTTCTTAAAAATAAATATATATTTTCAAAATCTGTAATAATTATATGCTCTACCGTCATATCTTTATTAATATTTTTTCTACTCTGATAATAATAAAGAACCGATTGATAAAAAGATTTATAATAATAATCGTTATCTTTTATCATTTCCGTTTTATTGTCATAATTTTTAGTTTCTATAATCGCTTTTATATCGCCTTCATATTTTATAGTTAAATCTATCTTTCCTTTAGTATTGCAATTATATTTAAATGCTCCGTTTAAAAAATCTTTCAATATATTTTTGCAATGCTCTTCGCTCTCTTTATCTTCTTTGGCTTTTCTAATTCCATTTTTATATATTTCAAGTTTTTCTGATAAATTATTTAATTCTTCGGTATTTGATAAGTTTGAAAATATTGAAGATTTAAGTAAATCTCTTCGTTTTAATAATTCTTTCGCTTCTTTTGTTATAGATTTCATACGGTAATGATTATAAGCGGGCGAACGGAATCGAACCGTCATCTTTAGATTGGAAGTCTAAGGTAATAACCATTATACGACGCCCGCGCTACTATAATTTTTTTAGGATTGTAATTATTATAACATAATTAAAAAAAAAAGCAATACTATAATAAATGGTCAACTCTTTCTAATTTTAATAAAAATTAGTTCTTATAAATAGGAAATTGAGTTAATACGAATTAATATAATAAATTTTAGGATAATAAAGAGGCTATGAATAATAATTTATACTTGAAACAATATTATAAACAAAATATACTATATTAAAAAAATATATAAAATCTAAAGGTTCTAAAATTATAATGCATAGAATAGATATAAATAATTTAAATCCTATAATAAAAGATTTGCTTAATTTAAGAGGAATAAAAACAAAATCCGATATATTTGATTTCTTTTTTCAAGATATATATTCTCTTTCAAGTCCTTTTGGAATAAAAGATATGAATATATTTGTCGATAGATTAAAAGAAGCGATAGAAAGCGAAGAAAAAATATTAATATACGGAGATAAAGACGCTGACGGAATAACCGCGGCGTCAATAATATATAACACTTTAAAATCCGTCACAAAAAATGTGGAGGCTTTCGTTCCAAATCATTCTACAGGTTATGGGCTTTCAAAATCAGTAATTGAAGAATATGCAAATTCTGGAACGAGTTTAATAATTACGGTAGACTGCGGAATTTCAAATGTAGAAGAAGTTGAATTTGCAAGAGAGCATTCTATAGATATAATAGTAACCGACCATCATGATATACCTGAAATTCTTCCAAACGCTTACGCTATTTTTAATCCAAAACTTTCAAATACGGGATTTGTTTCAAAAAATTTTGCAGGTTGCGTTGTCGCTTTTAAGTTGATGCAGGCTTTCGTTTTATCATATACAAGAGTTTATAATAAAGATATTATAATATTAGATTACGAAATCGATAAAAAAAATAATATTTTAAAAAAAGTAAAATCTTTAAAATCTACTAATTTTGTTCTCAATAGCGAGCCTTTCGGATTTGAAATCGTAAAAGAAAATGAAAATTCTTATAAATCAATATATTCCGATTTTTATGACGAATTATTAACCGAAGACGAATTATTAGAAGAGCTAGCCACATATATGTTTGAAGGAGACGGAGCGATACTTGTTTTAACGGGCGGCGAAGATAGATTAAAAAGATTATTATCTATATTTGAAAAATACGAAATATTTTTACCTGCATTTGATAAAGTTTACGATTTACTTCAACTTGGAGCGACTTACGGAAATATCAATATAAAAAATTTTAGAACTCTCAATGAATTTGCGCTCGCTTTAAATGTTAATATTTATAAATACGAAGATATTGAATACGGCGATTTAATAATAAAAATGGAAATATTTAAACGAATGTTTTATATGAGTCAAAAACAATTTCAGAATTATTTAAAAAGAGAATCTATATTGGCGGCTTTTGGAATCGTAGCCGATGTTGTTCCCGTTATAGAAGAAAACAGAGCTTATATAAAATGCGCTTTAGAAGAATTATCAAAACCATCTCATATAAGATATAACGCCATTTTAGAAAAAATGAATCTATTAAATACAAAAATCGATACGCAAACGATAGGTTGGAGATTAGCGCCTTTTATAAATGCGGCGGGAAGAATGAATAAACCCGAATATGCTTTACAACTTTTAACTTCCGAATTGAAAGAAGAAGCTTTAAAACTTTCCGAAGAAGTTTATAACATGAATGAAACTAGAAAATCTTTAACTGACGAATGTTTTAATACTGTTAGCGAATATATTAAAAATAATGATTCTCTCTCTATGCCTATTATATTAGTAAAAAGCAAAGAAATTGAGCAAGGCTTAACGGGATTAATAGCGGGAAAAGTTTTAAATGAATACGGAAAAACTGCGATTATTTTGCACGAAGATGAAGAACTTGGAATTTGCACGGGAAGTATAAGAAGCAGAGGAAATAATAACGCGAGAGAAATGCTTGAGTTTACGAGCGTTTATTTAAATAAATTTGGCGGACATAAAAATGCGGCGGGATTTAGTTTAAATATTGATAAATTTGATAAGTTTGCAGAAAAGATAATTAAATATTCTTTAGAAAATAATTTTGAATCTTCAGAAAAGGAATCTAAAAATTACGATATGATTTTGGATTTAAAATATATAAATGTAGAATTAGCGGAAATTATAGAAGCTTTCGAGCCTTTTGGAGTTTCAAATGAAGAGCCGATATTTTATTGCAATAAAGTTAAAGTTGTAAAAATTAAAACTTTACCAAAAAACGATAAATTGCATTTAAGAATTGAACTTAATCAAGGCGATAAAAATATAGCCGCTATGTTATGGGATTCAAACGAGGAGGAAATTAAAAAATTAGAAAATTCAAATTATATTGATATATGCTATAAATTAAAAATTGATAGATATAATGGAAGAAAATCAGAACAATTAATATTAGAAAATTATATAATTCATTAAATTATTTATATATCGTTTATTTTTAATATTATATTTTAAAATTTATCCGATATTTATAAAAAATTCATTGATTTTATATGCAATATATTATATAATCGATTAAATAATTATTAAAAATACAAAATAAATTTTAAGGCGGTGCAATTTATGAAAATAAATAAATATATGGTTTCTCCATCTCTTCCTAAAGAATTAGAACCTTTATTAGAGATAACTAAAAACTTTTGGTGGTGCTGGAATCAAAAAGCTGTAAATTTATTAAGAACCATAGACATTGATAACTATGACGAAAAGGACCATAACCCGATAAGAATTTTAGGGGAATCTTCGCAGGAATGTTTTTACAATATGCTTCATGATGATGCGGCTATGATGAATTTAGCGGAGGTTTACGATGAGTTTAAAACTTATATGAATCAGGAAACTTGGTATGCAAGTTTAGACGATTCTCAAAAAACGGAAAATGAAAAAATAGCTTATTTTTCTTTTGAATACGGACTTCATGAATCTTTGCCTAATTATTCTGGCGGACTTGGAATATTATCGGGCGACCATTTGAAATCTGCAAGCGATTTAGGTTTGCCTTTCATTGCCGTTGGACTTTTATATAGAAAAGGATATTTCAGGCAATATTTAAATGCGGATGGTTGGCAACAAGAATACGATATTGAAAACGACTTTTTTAATTTGGCTTTGGAAAAAGTTTTAGATTCAAACGGCGAAACTATGAAAGTTGATGTAGATTTGCCAGGAAGAAAAGTTTACGCTCAAATATGGAAAGCAAATGTTGGAAGAATACAGCTTTATTATTTGGATGCAAATATAGAAGAAAATAGCGTTGAAGATAGAGATATTACGGCTCAACTTTACGGCGGAAATCTTGAAACGAGAATACAGCAAGAAATATTGCTTGGAATCGGCGGAATTAAAGCGTTAAAAAAATTAGGAATAAAACCTACAATTTACCACATGAACGAAGGACACAGCGCTTTTTTATCTTTAGAAAGAATAAGACAATTAATGATAGACGATAAATTAGATAGAAAAACTGCAAGAGAAGTTGTTTTTAGCTCAAATGTATTTACAACTCATACTCCCGTTCCCGCTGGAAACGATGTATTTCCTATCGAAATGATGCAAAAATATTTTGTAGATTATATAAAACAAATAGATATGTCTATGGAAGAATTTCTTAAATTAGGAAAGATAGACCCTAATAATCAAAAAGAAGATTTTTGTACGACTGTTTTGGCTTTGAATTTATCCGCTGAAAATAACGGAGTAAGCGAACTTCATGGACATGTATCTCGAGAGATGTGGAAAGATATTTGGAAAGGAGTTCCTGCGAAAGAGCTTCCGATAGATTCAATAACTAACGGAATTCATACTTTAAGTTGGATTTCATTTGATATGCAAAATCTTTTGGATAGATATTTAGGACCGCGATGGAGAACAAAACCTTTGGAATATGGAATTTGGGAAAGAGTTCAAAAAATTCCTGATGCTGAACTTTGGAGAACTCATGAAAGAAGAAAAGAAAGATTAATAGATTTTTGTAGAGAGAGATTAAAAGCTCAAATAATTAATAGAGGATTTACAAAAAATGAAATAAATCATGCAGAACAGATTTTAACTCCCGAAGCTTTGACTATAGGATTTGCAAGAAGATTTGCGACTTATAAGAGAGGAACTTTATTATTTAGAGATATTGAGAGACTTAAAAAAATTATAAGCAATCCGCATCGTCCCGTTCAAATTATATTCGCGGGAAAAGCGCATCCTTATGATAATGGCGGTAAAGAGTTAATAAAAAATATAGCCGAAATATGCAGAAGAGAAGAGTTTAGAGACCATATAGTATTTTTAGAAGATTACGATATAAATGTTGCAAGGTATATGGTTCAAGGAGTCGATGTTTGGCTTAATAATCCAAGAAGACCTTTAGAAGCGAGCGGCACAAGCGGTATGAAAGTTCCGCCTAATGGAGGATTAAACTTTAGCATATTAGACGGTTGGTGGGATGAAGCTTATGACGGACAAAACGGTTGGGCTATAGGAAATAGAGAAGAATATACGGATTTAGAATATCAAGACGAAGTTGAAAGTAACGCTTTATATAATGTTTTGGAAAATGAGATTATTCCTTTATATTATGAAAGAGGAAGAGACGATATTCCGAGACAATGGGTTACAGCTATGAAGTGGAGCATGCAAACCGTATGTCCTCAATTTTCAACAAATAGAATGGTTGCCGATTATTTCAATAAATTCTATACTAATGCGAGCAGAAGATATATCAATATGACAAGCGATAATTTTAAAAAGTCAAAAGAATTAAAATCTTGGAAAGATAATATATATTCAAAATGGTCTAAAGTTTCTTTTGAAAATACTATGTCCGAAATGCCTTCAAGGAATTTGCAAGTTGGAAGTAAATTTGAAGTAAAAACAATAGTTAATTTAGGAAATATCGCTCCCGATTCCGTTAGAGTAGAATTATATCATGGAAAATTGAGTATGAAAGACGAGATTACAGAACCTACAATAGTGGAAATGAAGCATTCTTCCGATTTAGGAAACGGCAGACATTCTTTTATAGGTTCTTTAGAATGCGTTAATACAGGACAAAGCGGATATGCGATAAGAATGTATCCTTATCATAAAGATTTGGGTTATAAATTCGACATGAAGATGATAATTTGGAGCTAAAAACATTTATTATTTGTAAATAATTAAATAATATATTAAGGATAAAAAATGAAATTAAAACATACGATAGATTTTATTAAAAAAGATACGGTTGCTATTTTTGTAAAAGTTGAAAAAGAGCAGCCAAAAGTTTGCACTTTCGATAAGGAATATATAGATTTGTTTAATAGTTTGGTTAAAGATAAATATTATACAATATCAACTCCTTTAGCTTTCGCTTTTTCAAAAAACACGAGAGTAATTTATATAACTTATAGAGAAGTTAAAAATTATATGTATGAAACTTGGAAATGCGCTGGAGCTTCTTTAATAAAAATAATGAAAGATTTGCATATAAGCGATATTGAAGTCGATATGGCGGAATTATTTGCAGAAATAGGTTCTATGGAATCATACGAACAATTTTGTTTAGGAATGCTTTTAGCTTCTTATAATTTCAATAATTATTTGGGAGAAAAAAGATTAAAAGAAAAAACAAATATTAAAAATATACTTTTAGTTTCAGAACATAAAAAAGACACAGAAAACGCGATAGCGAGAGCGTCTCAAATAGCGGAAAACATTTTTTGGACAAGAGATATGGTTAATGAGCCGAGCAATGTAATCAATTCTTTAACTTTTATCGAAAGAGCGAAAAAAGTAGCCGAAAAGAAAAAAATCACCGTTTCGGTTTTGGACGAAAAACAATTAAAAACTCAAAATATGAACGGAATTTTGGGAGTAAACGCTGGAAGCAAAAATCCTCCAAGATTATTTGTCGCTCAATATAAAAATAGTAAATCTAAAAAGCATGTAGTTTTAGTCGGAAAAGGAATAACTTTCGATACGGGCGGAATGTCGTTAAAACCTTCTGACGCTATGCTTGGAATGAAGGACGATATGGCGG
>ULMB01008530.1_pt1 | contig 12023 bp, 11 predicted proteins | sample 1951571 | NCBI WGS metagenome assembly ULMB01 (sample SAMEA4835542, study PRJEB28245) | human gut metagenome | biome: gut microbiome; material: fecal sample | place: Denmark | collected 2008 | reverse complement strand
TATAACATAGATTAAAAAATTTGTCAAGCGTTTTATTAAAAAAATTCTAAAAAAATTCTTAAAAATAATAAAAGCATTGGCTAATAATTGATTATTTACAGTAGAAAGCGTAATTTTAGGCATTTAGTATATTCCCTATCAATCCTAAATCTACAGGCAAATTGTTTACTTTTTGAATAGAATAAAATTCGTCTTAAAATTTTATTTTTGCATATTTTTTGCATCGTCAATGCTATCAAAATATTCTATCAATTCCTATTTTCTTATTAAAACATATTTGTCAAGTAAATAATTTAGAATTTTATTTTTTTATTTCAAATAGAATTAATAATTATTATCGACTTCTTTTTGTATCTATTCTTTTGTAGGCATAATTAAACCTCTTTTTTAAGTATATCAATAATTTGATTTTTCAAGTTATTTATTTAAAAATAAGCTTCTCTCCAAACCTTGTCAATTTCCTCTTGCAATAAAATCGTCCTCTCAATTACGGCGATAACTTTAATCAAATGACTAATATCTTTCAAAGTCAAAATCTCTCTCGCCTTAATATATTTTTCAATCGGCTTATAACCTCCGATAGAATAATCGTAAACTTCTTTTTTTACATTTTCAAAATATTGTTTTTCGTTTATATATAGTCTTTTCTCTACTTCGTTATATTTTGAGTAAGAGATTTTATGCTCTCCTTTATTCGGATAACCTGCATTACTTTGCGGAACTTTTTTCAATAAATGCAAGTCAATCAATTCGCCTCCCAACTTTTGCAACCTATCAAAAATATTTTTATCTTTCGTAAATGGAATTCTTGGATAATCGTATTTCAAATCTTCTTTATAATTTTCTCTGTAAGTCGGACTATAAAGAATCGCATAAATATAATTAAAAATTTCTTTCGGATTATCGCTTATATAATTTTTCAAAAACTCTTTAAAAGAATCCGTCCAATTCGGCTTGCATGAACTCTCCAATTTAAATTCGCCCGCAGAATTTTCTTCGTATAGATAAAGTGGTGCAATATAAGTCCAAGAATTAGTTATCCCACCGTCTATAATAAATTTAGAAACTAAACAATGATGAAAAATATCAACACCTGAATTTTGACGAGTAAAAGCTAAACCAATATTCTCTCTATTTATAATATGTCTCATAATACTTTTTCTTGGATACGCTACAAATCCTCTTGAAATTCCTGTATAATAAGTATATCTAAAATCAAAAGGGCGATAATGTATAATTTCTACATGTCCGTTATTTTCTAATAAATCTTTTTTAGAAGTGCTTACTTTCCAATCTCTATTATCATTAGTATTATATTTATTTTTAATTTCTTCTTCAGATAAATTTCTGAAATCATTGACTACTTCTAATATTTTATTTTTTGATAATTGTATCGTTAAGTAATCTCTTTTTGTTTGTATAGCACTATTTATTTCATTAAAAATTTCTGTTAATCCGATAAACTCTTTTAAATATTTTTCATTACTTTTAACTTTCGTAAACCAATGCCATTTTTTATCGTCTTCCAATTTAATTAATTTTTCCGAATAAATAGATTTGCCCGTTAAATATTTTCTTTTAAATTCTTGAGAGCCAAAAATTTCATGAAAATATACGCTACAATTCTTAACAACAAGGGGTTGTAACCCCTTGTGTCCTTCTGCATTATTGTGTCCACCTGAATTTTCTACACAATGGGCTACAGCCACATTGTTATCTGTTTTATTATTTGACTTTCTTCCTGTTTTTACAAATAAGGCGATACAAACGCCAACTTCCTTTATATTAAAAATATTAAAATCCATAGAACCATAGCTTTCTCAATCGCTCCAAGCATAAATGTTCCCGTTCCCGCCGCAAAATCCAAAATATGCACTTCTTCTCCGTAAATGCCATCTGAAATATTTAATTTATCTTTCAAAATTTCGTCAATCGATTTTATAATATATCTCACAGCTTCAATTGGCGTATAAAAAACTCCGCGAGCGTTTCTTGTCTTTGCGTCAAACTCTTTTAAAAAATATTCATAAGCGTAAATAAAAGGGTCTTCTTTATCCGTATCATGTCTTTCTTTATAAGATAGTTTATCGTAAAATATTTTTTCGTCATAGGAATTAATTGATTTTATTATTAAATTTATAACATATCTTATATTTTCGTCCAAGTTGTCAAAATTTATTGTAGACAAAAATTCTCTGAAAATCGGAATATATTCGGGCATATTTCTAAAAGAATTTAAATCTACATTTTTTCTTTTGTTTAATCGATAAAACAAAAGCGAAAAAGAAATTATTTGAGAGAATGCGTCCGCAAAATCTTTGTCGCTCAAATCGTTAAAAATCGTGTCTTCAAACAATCCTTTAATATGGTTTTTCAAATAGCTCTCTTTATTTTCAAGTTCCAACTCTATATATATTTTCAAAATATTTGTTTTTCTTGCAAGAGTAGATAAAAAATAATCTTTCTTATCAATTTCTTTAATCTTATATACAAAAAAATCTTCAAGCATATTTTCTAAAATTTTAATATTATTATCTAAATCTTTTGAAGAAAGCGAGATTTCATTTTTTATTTTTATTTGATTTTTATCTAAAGTTAAATAAATAAAATTAATATAATCTGTATAAATTAAATTATTATGTTTATTCAAATATTTTAAAAGTTGTTCTTTATAAATTTTAAAATTTCCGTTTCCTTCAATCGCTTTATGCAAGTCAAAACCAATATCTTTGCATTCTATAAATCCTATTATTCCTTTATCTTCGTCCATAGCCGTAAAATCGGGGAATATTTTTTTCTCTGCCGAAACTTCCTGTTGAATTGAAATATTGCTATTTGGATAAAGTTTAACTGCAAAACTTTTAAGCAAATTTTCCAAAGGCGTTCTATAAGTATGCTCGTTCGATATTGGAGATTTTAATTTTTCAATTTCTTTTAAGTAATTTTTAATCATATATTTTTTACTCTAATTTTTTATTGTCAAAATATATTATAAATTACATAAAGATTTTTATCTATAGTTATAATTAAATTGAACTTGAAATTTATTTTATAAGATTTTATTAACTATCAATAATAGCGTTTTCAATTTTTACTTTTGCATTTTCTAATAATTCTTTGTTTTTATCTCTTAACTCTAAACTTTTTTTAATTCTAGATTCAATTTTTTTTTGAATTATATAATCTATTTTTGGAATTATAATATTTTCTAATGAATTATTTGAAATTTTAGGTTGCGCTGTCTGTGTAAATTCTCTTTGTATTTGTTCTTGCACTATAGAATTTCTTAATAACAATTCTAAAAAAATTGGATTTACATTTTTATCTGTTAGTCTAAATCTAGAAGTGTTATTAGATATAAAACTTCCTTCCAATTCTTTAGTAATTAGATTTATTTTTCCTATCGTATTTCCTATAGTCGCTATAACAAAATCATTTTCTTTAACTATGGTTTCATTAGAATTTTTAAACTTATCATTAATATAAATGCAATCCTTCATATTAATAGGCGAATCAAGAGATAATTCTTTTATTCTTATATACGCTCTTTTAGCTTGTTCAGTATAAAAACTTTCAGGTATAAAACTTCCATTTGTAAAAAATCCAATATCGCTTAATTTACAATATCCTTTGCTATAATCTTTAATTACATTTTCAATCAAATCGTATTTAACTTGATAATATTCCGCGTCCAATCTTCCCGTTTTAAGATAAGATTCTTTATAAGTTCTAATTGAAATATTTAATCTTTTATATCTTTTCAAGTGATTATGAATTACTTTATTTTTTTCTCTAAACGATAAAATAGATTCTAAAGGATTTTCGGCGTCCAAGCCCAAAGCCTCGTATAAAATTTTTTCCGCTTCTTTATAAAGTTTTTTGCTATTTTCCAAAGCCTTATGAGAATCTTTAACCATTGTCTCAATTTCAAGTTGGAATTCTTTTGAAAACATGGGAATTAAAAAATTTTTTATGGCTCGATAGTCTAAAGCTGGTCTCGTTACTCCCGTTATTTTTTTATGGCATTGCAATTGTCCATGTTTTGAATTAATAAATGTAGCCAAAAAATATGGATTTATATTTTTTACTTCAATTTTAACAGAATGCTGATTTATATTAGCTCCAACCAAATCTTTATAAACAACCGCAGCTTTTCCGTAAGCTCCTGTGATTGTCAAAAGCACATCTTTAATTTTTAATTTACTTCTTTTCAAAAATTCATCATCTTCATTGGAAATATAAACTATATCATTTAGATTAAAATAATTTGGCATAATGTTTTGAACTCTTAAAAAAGGAATTCCTCTTTCTGGATAATCTGCTCCAAGAGGGGTTGCTCCACCTGTCATTTTATAAATCAAATTTCCTAATTTTTCACAACCAATAGACAAATTTTTAAGAATTTTTTCATTTTCTAAATATGCTTGTTTAAAATATTCGCTATCAATTCGTTTCGATTCGTTATCGGTTTGAACTTCGGAATATTTCACTACGCTTATTTCCAAATGTGGAAATTTTTTCAGCAAGATTTTATTTATATCGTTTTTTATAGACATATTTATTCTTCAGCCCAAAAACTAAAATCCTCGTATTTTGCAAATTCTATAAATGCTTCCGCTATGCCATCATTTTGTATTTCATCGTATTTAATTTTTCTTTTAAAATATTCTTCTTCTCGAATTTTAAAATCTTTTTCGCTTTCGTCTTTTTGCTTTATAGGTTCGTCTCCTTCTAAATGAGGATTAAAAAGGTCATGCTCTACAACTAAATGTTCGTTATAATCCAAAACTGAATAATAGATTTTGTCTCCCGAATTATCTTTACCTGGTTTGCTCATAGTGGCAAAGAAAATATTATAATCTTCAACTTTTGGACATAATTTATCGTCCCATTTTTGCAATAATAAAACGCTTGTTTTCGTTCCCGTATGCGGTTTAAAAACATTTCCATGCAAACCTATTACCGCTAAAATTCTCGCTCTTTCATTTATAAAATTTCTTATTCTTTTATCGCTTGAATTATTAAATCTGCCTTGCGGAAGAACTATAGCCATTCTGCCGCCAGATTTTAACATATTTAAATTTCTTTCTATAAATAAAATATCTCTTCCTACTTTGTTTTGCACTTTATCGTTTTCATTTTTACTCAATTCATAACGGGCTAAAATTCTACTTTCTTTAATATCGCCCGCAAAAGGAGGATTTGCCATTAAAATATCAAATTCAAAACTTCCATTTTCATCTTTTTTGCTTCTAAATTTTTTTAATTTTTTCCAACCGTCATTATAAATATCTATCCAATCCTCATTTTTAATCCATTCATCCCAATTATCATAATCTATAGAATTTAAATATAAAACATTACTATGTCCGTCTCCCGCTATTAAGTTAAGCATTTTAGAAACCCTGACGCTTTTTTCGTCAAAATCTATACCAAATATATTTTCTCTAACATAATCTTTACATTCTGGTATTTTATCTTCTGCAGTAAAAAGATGACTCGCTTCGATTCCTTTTTCTTTATAAATTTGTTTCCACACATAAAAACATGTATGTATAGGAAATCCGCAACTTCCGCTCGCTGGGTCTATCATAGATTCATATTTTTTAGGATTAAGCATTTTTACGCACATATCAATAACATATCGAGGCGTAAAATATTGCCCTTTTTCTCCTTTTGCAGATTTATTTACTAAATACTCAAAAGCATCGTCTATAACTTCCAAATTTGAATTAAAAAGTTTCACGCTTTCAAGCGAGGAAATACAAACGCTTAAATGAGACGAAGAGAGTTTTATTTTTTCGTCATTATCGAATACTCCTTCCCATCGTTTTTTTGCTTTATTAAAAATATTTTCTATTTTTTGTTTTAATTCAGAGTCAGATTCTCCATAATTTCTAAATTCCAAATTTTTACTTTTATCTCTTGCGCCTTCAAGTTCGTCAAAAAGTTTTATAAATACGAGTTTAAATACTTCTTCAAAAACATCCACTCCCGCGTTTGCCAAAACTTCGTCTTCCATATCTAAAATAATATCTTTAAGGCTCTTCTTTTGCGTTTTCAAAATATCAATTTCAATTAAATTATCAAAAGTAAAATCAACTTGTAAAATATCTTTTAAACTTTTATCGCTTGTCGGTATATTTGGTATCGGCTCAAAATAATTAGGGTCTTTACGGTGAAAATAACTTACTTGAGAGCCATTAGTCCAAACCGCCATAGTAGAACCTGTTGCATTACAATAACTTTTTAATTGTTCTTTACCTTCTTTCAATTTTGGTTTTTTCACTTCAACTATAATATAAGGCGTTGTAATTTGAATTTTATCCATTATGACAATATCCGCTCTTTTTACTTCGCGTCCAAAATGAACGGAATATTCGACTTGTATTCTCGATTTTGGATATTTATATTCGTTTATAATTTTGTATAAATAAAGTTGACGCACGATTTCTTCTGGATTAAGTTTTATTTCTTTTTCACGAATTAAACAAGAAACATAATAATTTGCATTATTTTCAGAGCCTTTATTTATAATTTTATTTTCCAAATATTTAATTGATTCTTCGCTAAATAAATCGAGCTTGTAATTTGAATATTGCAAAATCTCATTAATTACCATTTATACCTCTAAAAAATAATTTCGACTATTAATAAGTATAAATATAAAAATAAAAAAATTCAATTATAAACCTTTATAAATTTCGTTTATAAAAAACTGTTGCCATAGCAACTGACAAATATTTTAAAAATATTTAAAATATGTTTATTAATAATTAATAAAATAAAAAATAATTTCTTAAGGAGGAATTAATTATTATGAAACGAAGAATAATAACAATAGACGAAGACAAATGCAATGGCTGCGGATTATGCATCCCCGATTGTCCCGAAGGCGCTTTACAAATAATAGACGGCAAGGCAAGACTTATAAGCGATTTATTTTGCGATGGACTCGGAGCTTGCATAAAAACCTGTCCCGTTGACGCTTTGCATATAGAGGAAAGAGAAGCCGAAGAATATAACGAAGCTAAAGTTATGGTTAATATAGTCAAAGGAGGAGAAAATGTTATAAAAGCTCATTTAAAACACTTGAAAGAACATGGGGAAAATAAATTATTAGAGGAGGCAATAAATTATATGAAAGAAAATAATATAGAAATACCCGTTATAGAAGAAGATTTGCCATGCGGATGTCCTGGCAGTATGCAAAGAGATTTAAGAAAAAATATTCATCATAGCGAAAACAATGTAGCCGTTAATATGCAATCCGAAATAGCAAATTGGCCCATACAGTTAAAGTTAATGAATCCAAACGCTCCGTATTTAAATAATGCGGATTTGCTTATATCTGCCGACTGCGTTCCTTTTGCATATCCTAATTTCCATAATAAATTTTTAAAGAATAAAATTCTTATGCTATTATGTCCAAAATTAGACTCCGATATAGATTCTTATATAGAAAAACTTGCAAATATATTTGAAAATAAAAATATAAAATCTATAACTATAGCTCATATGGAAGTGCCTTGTTGCGGCGGAGTCGAGATGATAGTTAGAGAAGCTATGGAAAGAGCGAATAAAAATATAATAATAAAAGATTATACGATATCAATAGAAGGAAGTCTTGTATAAAATAAACTTTTATTTATTATATAATTAAAAAAATTGATTTTAAATAATTAAGGAGAATAAAAATATTATGAATAAATATATTGATAATGTCGAAGCTAAAAAAGTTATCGCTTTAAAAGATTTAGTTTCCGTTAAAGAAAATAGTCTAAATCCTTTTTCGTTAGTTGAAAGAAATAGTTTAATTATAAAAATTCTTTCTCTTGGAAAAAATGCCGAAGTGCCTACTCATAGCGGAACGGGAGAGACTATAGTAAACGCTATTGAAGGCGAAGGATATATTATTATAGAAAACGAATCCTTTGAAGTAAAAAGCGGAGAGTCGATTTTAATTCCTGCAAACGCCCCTCATTCTTTGAAAACAAAAGAAGGCAAAGACGCTTTTAAGATTTTGGTTATACAGGTGAGAGCCGAATCATAAATATTTATTTTTCGGACGGGAATAAATCTCGTCCGTTTTTAATTTATATTATTATTTGAATTATCGTCTGAAACTTCGTCTTTATCTTTTCTAAAAATTAAAGAAATAATAAATATTATTATCGCTATAATAAGAATTGAAATTATTAAAGCGGTTGAAAGCCATAATGGAGATAAAACCCAAATCCATTGCCAATTTATAGCTTTGAAAATTTTTAATAAAATAAATATTAAAGTTAAAAATCCAAAAAATGCAGAAATCGTATTTAAGATTGGGAATTTTTTATTTTCTTCTTTAATGTTATTGTCCGTTTCGTTATTCGCTTCTTCTTTTTCTTTATTTTTAAAAAATAGAGAATTGAAAATTAAATTAAATATTATTAAAATCGCTTCGACTACAATAATTGCGATAATATATTTTGAATTTAATTCTATTATTTTAGTTGATTTGAGAATCGCCAAAGCTATTATAAGCAAAGGAACTAAACGAGAAGAAAATCCTAATAAAAATTTTATAAGTTTAAGCATTAACATTGTAAAAACATTTTTAATCGTATTCATAAAACTATCCTAAATTATTATTGTTTATATGATACACTATATATTTTAAATTTAAAGGCTATTTTAAAAATTATATTGAAAAAAATGATTTTTAATATATTATTAAATAACATAAATATATTTTTAGAGAGGCGCTTAAATGAAAAAAATAATAAACGATTTAGACAATATTATTATAGAAGAGCTTAAAGGTATGGAAAAAGCATATAATAATATTATCAAAGTATACTATGAACCAATATTTATAACAAGAAAGGAGTTGTCAAAGAAAGTTGCAATAATATCAGGAGGAGGTTCTGGTCATGAACCTTTACATGGCGGTTTTGTAGGATATGGTATGCTTGATGCAGCTTGTCCAGGTCCAGTTTTTACATCGCCTATTCCCGACCAAATGGAAGCAGCCGTTAAATCCGTAAATAAAGATATGGGAGTTCTTCTTTATAATAAAAAACTATACGGGAGATGTTATGAATTTCCAAATGGCTGAAGAAATATGTAAATCGGAAGGAATAAATGTCAAATCTGTTATTATAGAAGACGATGTAGCGGTTAAAGATAGTTTATATACTACGGGAAGAAGAGGAATAGGAGCTACGGTATTCTTTGAAAAGATATGCGGAGCATCTGCAGAAAAAGGAGATAATTTAGATAAAGTTATAGAGTATGCAAATTATTGTAAAGAAAATGCAAGGTCTATGGGAATGGCATTAACTTCTTGCACCGTTCCTGCCGCTGGAAAACCTACCTTTAATATTTCTGATGATGAGATTGAAATGGGTATAGGTATTCATGGAGAGCCTGGCATAGAGAGAATTAAAATAAAAAAGGCAAATGAGATTGCAGAAATAATGATGGAAAAAATATGTAACGATATACCATATAAAAACGGAGATGAAGTTATATGTATGGTAAATGGTATGGGCGGAACTCCTTTAATGGAACTTTATATATTATATAATTCTGTAGAAGAAATTGCTAAAAATAAAGGTATAAAAATCGATAGAAATCTTGTTGGAAATTATGTAACATCTATAGATATGGCGGGCGCTTCAATAAGTTTAATGAAAACAAATAACGATATATTAAAATTATGGGATTATCCTGTTAATACGGCGGCTTTAAGGTGGGGTATGTAAATGAGCAATATTGATATAATAAAAATTAAAGAATGGTTATCTTCTGTTGCCGATACTTACGAAAAGAACAAAGATTATTTAACTCAATTAGACTCAGATATAGGAGACGCTGACCATGGTATAAATATGAATAGAGGATTCAAATTAGTTAAAGAGATGATAAATAGTGAGAATAAAGAAAGTATATCGGATATATTTAAATCTACTGGAACTATATTAATAAAAAACATAGGCGGTTCTTCTGGTCCTTTATACGGAACTTTTTTCTGAATGCTGGGATATTGTCTAATAATAAAGAAAATCTTTCATTATCTGATATAACCGATATATTTAATAAAGGTGCTAATTCAATATCCTCATTAGGCAAGTCTAAAGCTGGAGAAAAAACTATGCTAGATACTTTATTTCCGTCATTGGATGCAATGAAAGAAAGTATAAATGAAAATAGTGAAGATGCGAAATTATTTAAAAATAAAGTTATGGAAGCTGCGGAAAACGGAATGAAATCTACTATAAATATGCTTGCCACAAAAGGAAGAGCAAGTTATTTAGGAGAAAGAAGCGTAGGATATCAAGACCCAGGAGCTACTTCTATGTTTATGCTGATAAAAGATTTGTTAGCTATTTTATAATTATAATTCAATTATATTAATATGTCATTTGTTAAGGAATTATTATGGTAAGTTTAATATTTGTTTCTCATAGTAATGAATTTGCAGAAGCTACAAGCAAATATATAAAAGAAATAACTAAATCGAAAACTTCTATAGCTTTTTGCGGAGGAATAGGAAACGATAAAAAGGAATTTGGGACAGGCCCCATAGATATTTTAAATACAATAGAAGAAGTTTATAATGATGACGGAGTAATAATATTCTGCGACATGGGAAGTGCCTTAATAAGTTCAGAATTATCAATATCTATGCTTGATGAATATAAACAGCCCAATGTAAAAATAACTTCCGCTCCTTTTATAGAAGGAGGGATTATCGCCGCTATACAATCTTCTCTAAATAAAAAAATAAACGATATTATTTTTGAAGCCTTAGGGAGTTTATCGGGTAAAAAATCTTATACGGAATATGAGAAAGACTTACAAAATAATAATGAAAAAAATGAATATTATAATAATCTGTTAAAGGATTACAAAAAGAATGAATATAAAATAACTTTAGCTAACGGTTTTCATGCCAGACCTGTATTTAAATTAATAAGTATAGCCTCAAATTCAAAAAGTTCAGTATATATAGCTAATAAAACTAAAAATAAAGGTCCTATACAAGCCGATAATATTACAAAAATTACATTATTAAATATCGAGTATAACGATATAATGGAAGTATATGCCAAAGGACCAGATAGCGAAGAAGTATTTTATAAAATTAAGGAATTGGTAAATCAAGAATTCGTATCCGATAATAAAATATATGATTCAAATAAAGTTAATTCTGAATTTCAAGTAATTTGTGAAGGTAATAACGACAATATTAAAGGAATTGGAAAATATATAAACTTAAATTTTTATGTAGAAAAAGAGATTATTTACAATATAGAATTTGAAAAAGAAAGATTAAAGAGAGCTATAGAAAAAGTTGAAAAAGATATACTTGAACAAAAAGCTATTATACAAAAAAATCTAAAAAGTGACGAATATTTAATATTTGAAACGCATTTATCAATATTATTAGACGAATCATTAATTGAAGAAGTTAATAGTTCCATAGAAAATAATAAATATAGCGCCACTTATTCGTATTATTTGGAAATGAATAAATATTTTCAAAGTTTCGAAGAATTGGAAGACGGTTATATAAAAGAAAGAAAATACGATATTAAAGACATATTACAACAGGTATTAAAGTATTTGTTAAATAAAAATATAGAGCTACCTAAAGAAAATAATATAATATTAATAGTAGATGAAATGTATGCTTCCATTGTGCCTAAAATATCTAAAAATATTAAAGGTATAATTTCAAAAGAAGGAGGCCCTCTTTCGCATGCATCAATACTATTGAAATCTATTAATATACCCTATATAATCTATAAAGACGCTTTAAAATTAGATAATAAAAAATTGACTATAGATACAAAAAGCTTTAATATAAGCTATAATTAATTTTACTGTTAATCTAAAAATAGACTTTTAATTATTAATTAATATTTAAATGGAATTTATATGAGCTTAAATACTTTAATAATAGTTATTATATTCGTAATAATAATTTCATTGCCTGCATTAAAAAAAATGTTTAAAAATATAAGAATAGACAA
>ULMB01012450.1_pt1 | contig 12027 bp, 9 predicted proteins | sample 1951571 | NCBI WGS metagenome assembly ULMB01 (sample SAMEA4835542, study PRJEB28245) | human gut metagenome | biome: gut microbiome; material: fecal sample | place: Denmark | collected 2008 | reverse complement strand
GCGTCTGGATGCTTAGAAAAACAGGCTTTAAGATATTTCCGATGGCAGCATGGGTCTATAGCAGACTGCGTGGTAATTAATTTCATGAATAGGCGTTAATGAGTATGCAATACTCTTTTTAATAATAGTAATCAGGACGGATAGAACAGTTAATGAGTAAAATATTATCAATCATAATACCAACATATAATGCAGAAAAGTTTCTGAATAAGGGGCTGTCGTCATTTCTGGTATGCAGGGATACAGATGCACAGACAGCACAGCACAACTGTAAAATGGCAAAGGAGGGCCGCTTTGAGGAAATAGATATTGACAAGGCTATACTCGATAAGCTTGAGGTGATAGTCGTAAATGACGGCACACCTGACAGGAGTGTTGAAGTGGCGCAGAAATTTGTGGACTGGTATCCGGATACCTTTGTCATAGTAAATAAAACAAATGGTGGACACGGTTCTGCAATTAACACAGGCGTGGAGCATGTGAGAGGAAAGTATTTAAAGGTGGTCGATGCAGATGACTGGGTAGATACGCTTGCGCTAAAGCACCTGGTTGAATATCTCGAGCATGTAGATTCGGATGCGGTGATACAAAGCTTCAGGTATTATGACATATCAAAGGATGAGTACAGACCGGCAGATGTGAGTGTGCCTGATTTTACAAGAGAGTACAATTTAAAGGATATAGTAAATATGTGGGATGATGTATATGATGGTCTATCATTTCACGGAGTGATATATAACACAGGGTTCTATAAAGCACTTGGATATAAGCTTACAGAGCATGTATTTTACGAAGACCAGGAGTATGCAACCGTTCCGTTTTCGTATGCAAAAACTGTCAGATTTATTCAGGAAGAGTTGTATGTATACAGAGTTGGAGATGTAAATCAAAGTGTTTCAGCAGCGAGTCAGGTGAAGCGTCTTCCGGATTTGGAGCAGGTTATATTTAATGTACTTGAGGCAGAGAAGAGCTTTGCAAAAATGCCACAGGGTGGAAAGGAACATTTTATCAGAAAGACGTCGGGCATAATCACAAGCTATTATCAAATAGCTTTGATAAAAAATACCGACAGACAATCCGGCAGAGCGATAGTAGAGCAGTTTAACATGAAGCTTGCTCAAAAAAGTGCACTTATGTATGAGGCAGTACAGCGTAAATATAAAGTATTTCGGCTGTTTAATAAGCTGCATGTGAGCAACAGCTTTTACGAGAATCAATTTGCAAAGTTGCTTGAGCTTGCCAAAAGGATTGGCAGAGCAGACAGACTATACAGAAAATAATACTGACTACCATTGTCAAATATGGTGACAGACAGCGATATAAGTGGAAATTAACATATAGAAACAGGAATTAGATAGGATATGGAAACAGAGAATAAAAAGATACTATCAATAATAATACCGACATATAATGCGGCAAAGTTTTTGGATAAAGGGTTATCATCGTTTATTATTGATGATAACTCTCTTTTAAATATGCTGGACATTATTGTTGTGAATGACGGCTCTACCGATAATAGTGTAGAAATCGCGCAAAAATATGTAAATAAATATCCTGACGTGTATCGGATACTGAATAAAGAAAATGGTGGTCATGGCTCGGCAATTAATGAAGGAGTAAAAATAATAAAAGGAAGCTATTTTAAGGTAGTAGACGCTGATGACTGGGTAAACACTGATGTGTTGAAAGAAACTATTTGTTATCTTAAAGATAATGAAAAAAAACATGAGAATTTCGCAGATGCAGTGCTGATGAGCTATAGATCATATGTGCTGCAGAGAGAAAATACTGATGAGTATCCATACGACGATAAATATATAACAAAAAATGGTGGACCATATAATGCAGGATATGTGGATGAGCATCTGTATGATTTCTGGTGGGGGCTGAGTCTGCATGGGGTGATATATAATACGCAGTTTTATAGAAATACAGGACTGACACTCTCTGAGGGGGTATTTTACGAGGATCAGGAGTTTTCAATAATCCCAATGGCATATGCAGAAAGTATCTATGCATATGATAAGGCACTTTATGAGTATAGAGTCGGTGACGTAAATCAGAGCGTTTCGATAGAAAGCTCACTGAAGAGGCTTGACCATTATGAGAAGGTTATCATGAAACTGATTGAGGCAGGCCGGGATGCGGAGCACTTTAGTATAGGCGGAAAGCAGCTGTGGTTTGATAAAACAAGCAAATTTATCAACGACTATTTGCAGCTTTGCCTGATTAGGAACACTGATAAAAAACAGCTTAGAAAAAGGATGAAGCTGTTTGTCAGTCAAATTGAAAAAAAGAATACAGATTTGTATAAATTTGTAAATAAGAATTATAAAGTATTTTGTGCGTTGAATAAAATGCATATGAGCGATAGAGTATATCAGGACTATTTTATACGCCTGTTACATATTGTACGTCATTAGAAGCTTTTTGTTATCATAATGATGAATAATATGTCTAAATAATCGGAAAATATGTGACAAATCTCACTTGAGGCATATATAAGAAAGTGATAAAATATGGGGCTGTGAGAATAATATAAAATTAAGATAAAGAGGACAAAGATGAAGAAGAAAAATATAAAACTCCTGGTAGTTTTGGCCTGTGTGCTTATGGCGTTGGGAATGTCAGGCTGTGGAAAGAAAGCATATAAGACATTCCCTGAAAAGTACAAGCTTGCATCAGTTGATGTAGGTGGAATGACTGCTGACGAGGCAAAGAAAGCCATAAAGACTGCAGTAGGCAAGTATAAGATATCAGTGAAGCTTGACGATACATCATTTGATATGACAGCAGAGGATTTAGGGCTTAAGTATAATGACAAAGCAAATCTTCAGGAACTGATAAATGCGGCCAATAAGGATAAGGAGCCGGAAAAGCAGGTGAAGATTTTTAAAATGGATAAGTCTGATGAGCTGGAGACGGCTCTTGTAGACTCTTATATCACTGCAAAAACGCAGTCACAGTCTGATGCAACGGCTCAGAGTGATACGGATACAGACGCAAATGATGGCGAACAAAAGAAGACTGCGACAGACACACAGACCTTTGATATAAGATCAATTGTGCCATATCGTGCTACAATAGCCTACAATGCAGATGCAGGACAATTTGAGGGTGTTGACGGTGTATCGGGAGATGCACCTGTATATGACAATGCAGCTGCAAATCTGACAAGCGCTGTAAAGGAGCTGAAGGATAAGGTAGAGCTTACATCTGCAACAGGATATGTTGATGGAGAAAAGGCTGCGGACAGCGAGCAGGTAAAGAAGGCATTAAAAGAAGCCAATGCATATCTTGATGTGACGGTGACATGTAATTTCACACCGGCAACAGGTGAAGCTGCTACAGAGGCTGTAGGAAAGGATCAGATAGCTCAGTGGCTTATAGTGGGCAATGACGGGTTGTCAGTTTCGCTTGATGGTGAGAATATGGCTACATACTGTACAGAGCTTGCAAAAAAGCATGATGTGTCAAAGAAGAAAACAGGACAGTTTAAGACAACAGGCGGAAGTATAATAAATGTGCCTGTAGCATCATCAGGACAGACTGTAGATGGAAACAAGCTGTATGAGGCGATTGCTGAGGCAATAAACAATAAAAAGTCTGCAACAGTGGAAGCAGTTTACAGTGAGGCAAAGGAAGAAGAAACAGGTGAATATGTCACATATGGTGGCAATTACTGTGAAGTGGATCTTACCAACCAGATGGTATATGTATACAAGAATGGAGAGCTTGTTGTATCAAGTCAGTGTGTTACAGGATGTATTTCAAAAGGACACGGAACACCTACCGGAGTGTATTCTATTTTCTCAAGAGATAAGGATAGATACTTAAGGGGAGACGGATATAAGTCATGGGTTAATTTCTTTATACCATTCAATGGTGGAATTGGGTTCCATGATGCTTCGTGGAGAAGTACTTTCGGTGGAAATATCTACCTATACAGCGGCAGCCATGGCTGCATAAATATGCCTTATTCAGCTGCAAAGAAGCTATATGAGAATGTAACATTAGATGAAAAAGTAATTGTATATGGTGGTGTTGACAAGGTGGCCGGCAAAGCCCAGAGTTTTGGTGGAGCTGACACTTATAATGTGACAGAGGGTGATGCTGCATTCAACCTCGGTGTAACAGCAGAGGATAATGCAAAGCTCACATACTCAAGTGATAATGAGGGTGTAGTGAGAGTGGATGAGAACGGTAATGTGACGATAGCAGGTGTCGGAACTGCAACAATCACTGTCAAGTCTGAGGCTACTACAAGCTATAAGGCCGGCAGCAAGACAATTACAATCACTGTAAATGCAAAGCCACAGCCAAACCAGACACCATCTGTGACAATAGGTTGCGGTAATAAAACTGTAACAGAGGGAGATGCACCATTTTCTCTCGGAGCAAGTGCTTCAAACGGAGCAGCGCTTTCTTACCAGTCAAGTGATCCTTCGATTGCGTCAGTAGATGGCGCCGGAAATGTGACCATTTACAGGGCTGGTAGCGTACAGATTACAGCTATAGCAGGTGAAATGGCAGGCTGGAATAGCGCAAGCAGTTCAATAACTGTTACAGTAAATTCAAAACCACAACCACAGCCGGTGGCACCGACTGAACCATCAGAACAGCCACAGCAGAACTAGAACAGCAACAATAGAACAGGAACAAATAAAATATAGCAAATGAAAATACAACAAAGAAAAGTGCCGGAAACGGCACTTTTCTATTATATTGCATAATTATTTACAAAATATGACATATTCTTAATATTTTTTTTGTGACTTCTAAAAATAGACAAAAGAAATGAAGTGTAGTAATATAACATAGGATTAAACCGAAAAATAATGTTACAATTTGTAAAGGGTAGGAAAATGGAAAACAACGAACCAATAAGAGATCAGGAAATTGAAATCGATTTAGTAGCGCTGTTTCACGAATTAGTGAAGCACTGGAAGGCACTTGTGGCATCAATGGTGCTTCTTGCAGCAGTATTTGGATTATACTCCAAGATTACTTTTGTACCGGAGTATGAGGCATCTGCAGAGATGTATGTACTGACCAAGTCAACATCTATCACCAGTCTTGCTGATATTCAGGTAGGCTCGAGTCTGACAAACGACTATGAGTACGTTATCACAGGCAGGACAGTTTTATCACAGGTAATCGACAATCTGGATATGGACGAGACATACGAGCAGCTTAGCAAGAGGGTTTCAATAGAGAATCCGACAGATACACGTGTGCTCAAGATTGTAGTTACAGACACTGATTTGGAAGCTTCAAAGACAGTGGCAGATGAGATTGCAAAGGTTTCATCACAGTATATCGCTGACAATATGGATCAGTCACAGCCAAAGATTATCCAGACAGCATATGCTTCAAAGACACCGGTGAATAATAATATCCTTAAGAATACAGTTATAGGAGCTGTACTCGGACTGTTTCTTGCTACCGGCATAGTTGTACTTGGATACATGCTTGACGATACAATTTCTAATGCAGATGATATGGAGACCAGAACAGGCCTCAAGGTGCTTGCATCACTTCCTGTTGATGAGACAGAGTATGATGGAGCCAAGACAAAGAGAAGAAAAAAGAAGAAAACTCAATCATCTAAATCAGACGATAGCAAGAATAAGAAGAGGGCAGTTTAATGGAAACAGTAGTTATTAATCAGATAAAAGACCAGAGTTATACAATGAAGGAGTCTCTTCGAGCTCTTAAAACAAGCATCAGCTTTAGTGGAAAGGGTGTGAAGTCTATCCTTTTTACCAGCAGCGTGCCAAATGAGGGAAAGACAACCGTAGTTATGGATCTGGCCCGTTCGATGGCGGACTCTAAGAAGTCAGTCCTTATAGTAGATACCGATATGCGTAAGTCAGTCCTTGTAGGAAGACTCAGAGCGAAAGTGGAGAGCGGTGGAAAGATATACGGACTCTCACATTATCTTTCAGGTCAGGTATCTTTGGACAAAGTAGTATATGCGACAAACATCAAAGGAGTGTTTATCCTCTTTGCAGGTCATGAGGTGCCTAATCCGACAGAGCTTCTTGAAACAAAAGAGTTTAAAGAGCTTATCGAGTTTGGAGAGAAAAATTTTGATTACGTGCTTGTTGACACACCTCCTACAGGCGCTGCGATTGATGCAGCCGTAGTTGGAAAGAATGTAGACGGAGCAGTAATAGTTGCTGCCCAGAATGTTACAAGCAGCCGTGCAATCATCAATACAAAGCGTACACTTGAGGACTCAGGAGTCAAGATTCTTGGAGCTGTGCTCAATAAGTGCAGGTTTGAGGAGTCTAAGTATGGTCATTACTATGGAAACTATTATGGTAATTACTATGGTAATTACTATGGCAGGGACGATGACGAAAAGTAGCAGGCGCAGACACATATGAATGACGGAGAATAAGTGCAGATGAAAAAAAAGAAAAATATAATTATTACGGCAGTAATGATTGTACTTATTGCTATTATAGCGATAATACTTGTAAAGGTTAACAGCAGTAATGTTAAGAATAAAGAAGTTAAAGGCATAAAGCCGGGTACAGAGGCAGTTAAGACAAAAGCCGATACTCAGACTGAGGATGACAGCACTACAGACAAATCAGGTATTGAGGAGTTTGCGTTATTTGGTGTTGACAGCCGCTCAGATCAGCTTGATAAAGGAACACGTTCCGATTCCATTATGGTAGTCAGGGTTGATCATGATGCTAAGAAAATCCGCATGGTATCTATTTTCAGAGACTGTATGATGAATATTGATGGTCATGGATACCAGAAGGTGACACATGCACATGCGTTTGGCGGACCGGAGCTTGCAGTAGATACACTTAACAAAAATCTGGATTTAGACATAAAGAATTATGTTACAGTCAATTTCAATACAGTCGGTGAGATTGTAGATGAGGTAGGAGGCATTGTACAGGATATTGATGCATCTGAGGCAAAGGTGATAAACGGATATATTGATGAGGTCAATAAGGTTCGTGGAACAAGCTCATCCCATATTGATTCAGCCGGCACATATACACTTGATGGAACTCAGGCAGTTGCGTATTCCAGAATACGTTATACAGCCGGAGGAGACTATAAGCGTGCTGAAAGACAGAGAACAGTGCTGTTCAAGGTTTTTGAATCAGCTAAGCAGATGAATACAGCGGCAAAGATTAAGATGGTATCAGATCTGATTGGACATGTCAATACTAACTATAATACTGATGAGATTCTTTCAGTATTTAAAAATCTTGCAGACTATACAGTAGAGGATTCTACAGCATATCCACAGGTGTTCTATGGTGGAAAGGTTGATGGTGCATGGGTTGAGGTGCCTACTACACTTGCAGACATGGCTACAGGAGTGCATCAGTTCCTTGAAGGTGATACAGGCTATACTCCTAGTGCAACTGTAAACGAATACAGCAGTGCATTATCAGGAAAAGTAAGCGGGCCTAATAACGATTTAACAAATACAAATTTTGGGGATTAAATATGAACTTCAGACAAAATGGAGATAAGTACCTCATCATAATAGAAGTAATTGCACTGATAGTTGTGCTGGTATTTGGAGCAGTGCATTTTGTGATGCCGGGGAATAAGGCGAATAAGAAAATAACAGAAAGCCAGCAGGAGACACAGAATCCTACTCAGGAGACGGATGGAATTCAGCAGGTACAAGCTGATGGACAGCAGGCAGCACCGGCATTTACTCCGTCAGATTCTGTCAAGACAAAGCTGTCTTCTATGACAACAGAGGAAAAGGTAGCCCAGCTATTCATTACGAGACCTGAGGAGATTACAGGTGTATCACAGTTCACTCAGGCCGGTAACAAGACAAAGGCAGCTATTGGTACATATCCTCTTGGTGGTTTTGTTTTCAGACAGGAGAATTTCTCAGGAGAGGCTGCAGTTATAAAGATGATGAGCAGTCTGCAGTCATTTTCGCAGGAGCGACTAGGCGTGAATTTGTTTCTTGCAATTGATGAAGAAGGTGGAGAAAGACTTCCTCTTGCTTCAGCTAATGGATATGAGGCACAGCAGGCACCATCACAGCTTGGAGATGCTGACGCAGCGGGCAGCAGTGCAGGAAAGATAGGCTCATATATGGCTACCAATGGCCTTAATATGAATTTTGGACCGACAGCGGATATAGCATATGGTGATAATGCAGATAACGATACATATGCATTTGGCAGCGAGTCAGCGACTGTAGGTGACTGTGTTGCAGCACAGGTAAGCAGCTATAATGGTGCAGGAATCAATTCTGTAGCAAAGAGCTTTCCCGGAAAAGGAAAGGCTACTACAGATTCGGCGACAGGAATGCTCTGGATGACAGATAAGCTGGAGGATCTTGAGGCATCTGATTTTGTGCCATATCAAAAGGCAATTGAAGCAGGTGTTCCGGCAGTCATGATGGGAAATGTGATTTGCCAGAGTGTGACAGGAGAGGAAACCACGCCATGCTCTACATCAGCAGGTGCCGTAAACTATATGAGAACTACCATGGGTTTTAATGGCCTTTTGATTACAGATGATTTATCAGACGCATCTCTTAATAAGGTATGTACACAGGATGAGGCGGCTGTGGCAGCTGTTAAGGCAGGAATGAGCATGCTTTATGTTTCAACAGGCTTTGAGAGCAGTTATAATGCAGTGTTGTCTGCAGTTAACAGTGGCGAGATACCGGCAGAAAAATTAGATGATGCAGTTGGAAGAATTCTAACAACAAAAGGAATTTAATATATGCAAATAAAAGTAAATCCGTTATACTATAGAGTATAGCGGATTTCTGTTATATATTTTGTATATTTAAAGGAGAATTGTTGATATGTCAAATTGTTTCAATCCGGCAAATATTCTTTTGCCAAACGATGGTATAGATATGGAAAAATGGTCAGTTATCGCCTGTGACCAGTTCACAAGTCAGGCTGATTATTGGGAGGCTGTGGAAAAGCATGTGGCTGATGCACCGTCAACGCTTAATGTGGTGTTTCCCGAAATATATCTGGGAACAATTGAGAATCAGGAGAATGATTGCAATTCGTCAGGGGCTGGTGTCAAAAATGACAAAGAAACCGGCAGGAAAACAAAATATGCTTCAATGACAGATGATGAGAGAATCAAATATATTAATACCACTATGGATACATATCTCACAGATGGAACCTTAAAGCAAGCGGTGGCAGATGGCTATGTGCTTGTTGAGCGTACTACGGAGTCAGGGGTGCGTCTTGGAATAGTAGGACTTATTGATCTGGATGACTATGATTTCGACCCGAAAAAGAAGACTCTCATCAGAGCAACAGAGGGAACAGTAATCTCACGTATACCTCCGAGAGTGAAAATAAGAGAGAATGCAGCTATTGAGCTGCCACACGTTATGCTGCTTGTTGATGATCCTATAGACAGACAAAAGATTGATGGATGCCAGGGTGCTACACAGGAAGATGCAGTAAATATAGCAGCTGTAAAGCATGGAATAATCGAGTATGTGTATGCCATCAGGGACACTCTTCGTAAGCTTTACGATACAGAGCTCATGCAGGAAGGCGGACATATCCGAGGCTATGCTGTCGAGGGTGAGGCAGCAAAGCAGGTGACAGAGGCATTCGCAGCAAAACAGGAAAGCAGTAGAGGCTTTTTGTTTGCAGTAGGTGATGGAAACCATTCGCTTGCAACAGCGAAGACCTGTTGGGAAAATATCAAAAAATCAGGAAAATTCACAGAGGAGCAGTTGAAAACTCATCCTGCAAGGCATGCTCTTGTGGAAATCTGTAATCTGCACAGTGAGGCGCTTGAGTTTAAGCCTATTCACAGACTGCTTACAAATATTGATGTAAAGGACATGCTGTCGTTTTTCGAAGCTGAAATCACAAAACAAGGACTTGAGAGCACTGAGGGTGATGAGATAGTATTTGAGTATGTTGAATCAGGCGCTACCTCAATAAAGAATTCCGGAATTAATATCACGAATAGAGGTGACCGCCTCCCGGTTGAGATACTCCAGGGTATTTTAGATAAGTATCTTGAGATACATGACAATGTGGAAATAGACTATATCCATGGTGATGAGGCACTTCACGGACTGGTTAAGGAGACTAAGGGATGTGGAATTTTTCTTCAGTCGATAGACAAAAGCACATTGTTCCCTGCAATAAATGCGGGCGGGGTGCTGCCCAGAAAGACATTCTCAATTGGAGAAGCGAATGAGAAGAGATATTATATGGAGTGCCATAAGATATCTATGTAGCTTTGGTTTATATACATATGTTGGTTTTATTATATTTATAAACAATTGATTTTATGAAGTAGAATAATTTAACAAATAAGCTTATTTTACTACACAAACACATTTATTAAGTGTATAATATAAGAAAAATTTATTCACAAGGGGACGACAATGGGAAAATACTTTGGAACAGACGGCTTCCGTGGTGAGGCTAATGTCAATTTAACAGCAGAACACGCATATCAGATTGGTAGATTTTTAGGCTGGTATTATGGAGAACTTAAGAAGCAGAAGCAGCTCGATGAGCCGGCAAAGATAGTAATAGGAAAGGATACAAGACGTTCAAGCTACATGTTTGAGTATTCACTTGTATCAGGACTTACAGCATCGGGAGCAGATGCATATCTATTACACGTTACCACAACTCCATCAGTGGCATATGTAGCAAGAACCGATGATTTTGACTGTGGTATCATGATTTCGGCAAGCCATAATCCATACTATGACAATGGAATCAAGCTTATCAACAGCAATGGAGAGAAGATGGATGAGGAGACAATTCTCCTTGTCGAGGACTATATAGATGGTAAACTCCGCCTGTTTGGTCAGGAGTGGAAGGAACTGCCTTATGCACATAAGGATGCAATCGGATGCACAGTTGACTATGTGGCAGGACGTAATCGTTACATGGGATACCTCATCTCGCTTGGTGTCTACTCATTCAAGGGCATGAAGGTAGGTCTTGACTGTGCCAACGGAAGCTCATGGAACATGGCAAAGTCTATTTTTGAGGCACTCGGAGCAAAGTGCTATGTCATCAACAATGAGCCAAACGGTTTAAACATCAACAATAATGCAGGCTCTACACATATCGAGGGCTTACAGAAGTACGTGGTGGACAATGGTCTTGATGTAGGCTTCGCATACGATGGAGATGCAGACAGATGTCTCTGTGTAGACGAACTGGGCAATGTAATCACAGGAGACCATATCCTCTACATCTATGGAAAGTACATGAAAGAGAGAGGAAAGCTCGATAACAATACTGTTGTCACAACAGTTATGTCAAACTTTGGACTCTATAAGGCTCTTGATGAGCTTGGAATCGGCTACGCAAAGACTGCAGTAGGTGATAAATATGTATACGAGTACATGCAGCAGAACGGCTGCCGCATCGGCGGAGAGCAGTCAGGACATATCATTTTCTCTAAGTATGCATCAACAGGCGACGGTATCCTTACCAGCCTTAAGATGATGGAGGTCATGATGGCTAGGAAACAGAAAATGAGCCAGCTCTGTGAGGGACTTAGTATCTACCCACAGGTGCTTCAGAATGTGCGCGTAGCTGACAAGGCTGAGGCACTTGCCAATCCTGAGGTTCAGGCGGCTGTCGACCAGGTTACTGCAGAGCTTGGCGATACAGGACGTATACTTGTGCGTGAGTCGGGTACAGAGCCTGTTATCCGTGTCATGGTTGAGGCAGAGAGCGAGGAAATCTGCCAGAAATATGTGGATATGGTCGTTGCAAAATTAAAATAAAGGTTAATGCCAAAGATAATACACGTAAGATACAAAAGCTGTGTGAGAATATCATGCAGCTTTTGTTGCTATCAGGGTTCATAAATGAGTGAATTAAGATAAATTAAGTGGATATAATTTAATCTGTAGAGAGAATAGTAATTAAATTCTGCCGGAGGAAATAGTCTATGCCTGAAATCTTAATTATTTTTATATTATGTGCCGGTATTATTGTAATTGGCATAATATTGTGTATAATTATTAAAGTGAGTCATATGTCTGATGAC
>ULMB01020448.1_pt1 | contig 12151 bp, 10 predicted proteins | sample 1951571 | NCBI WGS metagenome assembly ULMB01 (sample SAMEA4835542, study PRJEB28245) | human gut metagenome | biome: gut microbiome; material: fecal sample | place: Denmark | collected 2008 | reverse complement strand
TTATAGAGGTTGTTTTAAATGAAAGAGCCGTGGTACCAGCTGGAGATACAGGAAGCAACTCAGAAGCATTATGAACAGGTTACTTCCGAAGAAGAGTATTGGCAGCAAATATCCAGTATTCAGGATCGCTATTATAGCAATCTCCTTCAGTCTGCACAGATATCCGAAGAGAAGAAAGCTGAGATTGTGGCTGCAATGGAGAATAAACAACTTCAGAACAGTAAAAAGGTCTATGATGAGAAAGTGCGTCAGTTTGATTCTATGAGCAGTGCCATGCAGGGAATGGCTTCTGATCTGGGTAAAAGTATGGCAGATTTCTTTGCTGGTGAAGAAAAGGATTTTGGCTCTTTTATGTCCAGTATACTGATTATTTTGTTGGATGCACTGGAGAAGCAATTGATAGCCACACAGGCTGCAGCCATTGCTGAGGTCACAATTAAGGATATAACGAAAAAAGGAGTGCTGATAGGTATGGCTACTGCAGCTGCAAAGATTGCTCTGATTACCGCTGCTTTTGAAACAGCAAAGTCGGTACTGGGTAGTTTTGATGTAGGTGGTTATACAGGAGACGGTCAGTGGGATGAGCCGCGTGGTATCGTCCATGCCGGTGAGTTTGTGGCCAATCGTTATGCGGTCCGGAATCCGGCTGTTCGTCCGGTACTGGATCTGATTGATCAGGCACAACGTAACAATACGATTGGTAGCCTGACAAGTCGGGATATATCCCGTATGCTTAATACGACAGTTATCACACAGCCTTCTTCGGGTGTACCGACACAGATTTTGAATGATAATAGTGATCTTGGGGTTGTTCTCAGAGATGTCAGTTTAGTGATCTCCAAATTGAATAGTCGGTTGAATAAGCCATTTACGACAGTTAATTCTGTTACGGGTAAGGGAGGTATTAAAGAAGCGATGGATCAGTATAATAAACTTCAAAGCAATAAATCAAGATGATCGAATTGTATATTAACAAGATCCGGGCAGTGTTGCCTGATGATCTGAGCTTTACTTTTTTGCAGGAGAATCCTTATTTTACCAATAACTCAAATTCCACTTTGGATATTGAATTGCCGCTTCAGGGTAATGTTAACCGATCCATTTTTGGATATGTCGACAGAATGGATGTAGCCAAAAAACGTGCGGTTATGGAAGCAGAATTGCGGGTTTCTGGTATTATTTATCTGTATGGCAGCGCTATCATTACTGATATTACGGAGAGTTCAGTCACCATTCAGTTGGTTTCTGGTAATTCGGAGTTTAATTTCCGGACGAATTCGGATATTTATATCGATGATATAGATCTTGGAAAAATTGTTTTTCCTACATTCCCTGTATCTACAACATGGCTTCCGGCAAGTGATAAGACTAAATACTTCGGTTCTGTAGATCAGGTCGAAGCCGTTTGGTTGCCGGTTAAGTTTGGAGATGATATACATAATATGATCGTATATCAGCTGGGATCAGAGAACTTTCATCCACGCCCATGGTGGTATGACCATTGTGTTCAGCCTTATCTGTTGACTGTTATAGACAGGCTGGTGAAATGGGCTGGATACAAGATTGGTAAAAACGCCATAGCTGAGAGTTTCTTAAGAAATTTGTATGTAGTTAATGCTGTGCAAACGAATGTACTGGCTAAGGCTTTACCTCATTGGACAATCTCAGAATTCTGGGATGAAATAGAGAAGTTTTGTTCCGTTATCATTGTTGTCGATGAACTAACTAAAGAGGTCAACTTCTTACCTATGAATGAATTCTTTAATGATAATGATAGGGTGTATATTGATTCGGTTGTTTCTGAATATTCTGTTGAAGTGAATGATTCGGGCAATGAAAAGGATATCACCACAGGTAATGTGGGGTATGATCTGGATAGTAACGACCTGAATAAATATTATTGTGTTGATAGAAGTGTGTTGAGCAAGATTGAACCTTTAACTTTCAGTACGAAGGCTGACTTGGTTGCATATTATAATAATTTGAAGGATGAAGATAAGGTCTCTTTTTGGGGGAGCATTGCTAACCGGAATCATATTAATTATATAGATGGAGATGGAAGTTATGCGCTTAGAGAAGTTAACCAGTTTGGCGATCTGATAAGAGACGAGACAGATGATAGTAACAATGTCTCATTAAAAATTGTCCCTGCAACAATGGAATGTTATAATTTGGGTGTGTACAATTCGTATAATGATCCACGTCTTGGAGTCCCGATGGTTACAGACCTAAGGCTTTGGGTACCGGTAACATCGTATTTTACTAAATTGCCTAAAGATGAGAAGATCAATATCCAGGAAGCTATTGAGAGTAATACAACTTCAGGATCTGGTCGGGATATCATGGAAGTAGCTTTTAATACCGGTAGCATGGCTAATATCTCAGTAGAGTACCAGGGGCAAAAACATGCATACAATTATAACTGTCCGTTTACGGATGGGAATATGATTTTGCCAAACCAGAATAATGGTTTTCCTGCCTATTCTTTGTCACTTCATGTTGTTTGCAAAGATTGCATAGGGTATTTAATTGACAATACGAACAGGATCAGCTCAGATATCCTTTATAATATCCAATTTTTGTATGACGGGAAACTGGATCCTAAAAAGGTCTTTATTATCAATAATCAGAAATATGTATGTGAACATCTGGAAATTGAAGCAGATAACAATAGGTTCAGTCGTCTGGTGAATGGCTACTTTTACCGGATTGGTTAAAAGTTCCCTTCGAAATGTTTAACCTCTTCATGTACTGACATATCTGATCCTTTTAAATATTTGTTGGTTGTAGACACATCAGCATGACGGGCCTGATCACGGGCAATAACAATGCCTTCCGCATTGGCCAGGTCTCTGATACCTGTGTCCTTTAGTGAATAGAACTGGTAGCTGTCCGGGAACTTTAGCTTTTCACGTACCTTGTTGAAATAGTTCCGGTAGACTTTTGTAGTTACCTTTTCCTTTGAGGGCTTGAATCCTTTTCCGAACAGGTAATAATTTCCGGGATTGCTGAATATGTTCAGGTCAAGCATTGACTTGATCAGTGCATCATTCAGTCCGACCATACCGTCTTTGCGGTTTTTACTGATACTTGAAGCTATGAATACTTTCTGTTCCTTCAGGTAGATATCAGATAATTTGATATTCGTTATTTCATCAGGTCGGATAAAGGTGTAATAGGCAAACTGGCACAGGAACAGGAAATACGGATTCTCTTTCTTGAGATACTTCTTGAGTTTTTGGATATCCGGAACAGTCAGGGCAGAACGCTTCTTCTCTTCTTCCGCCAGTTGTCGGATTTTCTCAACCGGATTCTGGATCAGGTACTGCTTTTCGATCATCCAGTTGCAGAGTGAGGACAGCCAGGTGCGGTAGTTGTTCCGGGTTCTGGCCGATGAATCACGGTCAAGCAGTACATAATCCAAGAAGTCAGAAATGAAAGACTGGTCAATCTGATAGGCATACACGATGGCCGGAATGTGTTTGGCTGTGTATTCTTCAAATACCCGCAGACGTTTCTCGTAATCCTTCAAGGTATTCTCCTTAATGGTACCGGCAGTATATAACTTACTCAGATATATATGATACCTTTGGATAATATCTATATACGGTGTGTACTGCCTGGAGTTCTCCACATCAGCCCAGGGATTCCAGCCGGAGCGGAGCTTAATATTAAGGTTTGTGATGATTTCATTTGCCCGGCGGCGGTCTGAAGCTTTGGTTATACCATTAAGCATGTACTTCTTTCTTTTCATCTTCTGCTCCAGAGGATCATAGGAATAGAAGTCAATATACCAGTTGTTTCCAGTGTGAAGTTTGGGCTCAGTATATGAAATTATACTGAAAACAGATGCATTTTTCTTTCTTGATGAATACATTTTTTTATTACGTTTTTCGAGTTCGAAAGCGTAATACGGTTTGATATTCAGAAAGGTTTCGTCCCGATTTCGTCCCGGGGCTAAAATAGCAAAAGCTGCAACTTGTTCAGTTACAGCTTTTTATTCTTGCACGGGAAGAGAGGCTCGAACTCCCGACACTCGGTTTTGGAGACCGATGCTCTACCAACTGAGCTATTCCCGTGTTTGCGGTTGCAAAGGTAGTAATAATTCTGTTAACTCCAAATGTTTGATAAATATATTTTGCCTGTATTCTTTTAAAGAAGCCCTAATTCATTGAACATAAGTCGGTAAGTTTCTGCTTTTTTTTCGAGCTTCAGCGGATAGGCACGGCTGGATGAGGGCATTCTGTAGAGAGAAAGTTGCCTGTCTTCGTATTCAAAACGGGTTTTAGCTCCAACGGGAGGTTCCGATGCGTGCAGTTGCATGCGCAGCGTATCGGTTGCTTTTTGTCCGGTTGTCACGATGGCCTGGCATCTGGGAAGTTGTTTTAACAGCAGTCCGATATCGGTCGGTTCCACTATTTCCAGGAACTTGTCGGAGGCATTGTCCTGCAGGCGGCGTACGGCTGAGGCTGTATCATACAATGCAATTCCCTTTTCCTGAAGGAAGCTGATAATGCCTTCTTTGTCAAAAGCTTTTTTGTGAGGAAGCAGAAAATGGTCCTTGTTTTCGAAGAAAATCAATCCAAATATGCGCCACATATCGTTTTGCAGATTCGGATAAAAAAAGTCCATGCTCCAGCGTTTCTGTTGGGGAGGAAAGCTTCCCAGCATCAGCAATACGGCATTGGAAGGAAGAAATGGTTCAAGGGGGTGATTTTCTACCGGAGGGAGATTCAGAATGTCAGACATGTCGGAGTGAGATTGGTCAGAATGACTCCGGACAGGAGTTCGTGGCCGGTTGTATGGCGATACTCTTCCTGTCCGGAGAAATGGAGTTATGCTTTAGGCTTTGGCTCTTTTTTAGCCAGAAGCACAATGTTGTAGACATATTCGGTCATCCAGCTTTCAGAATAACCCAATGTATGCTGGTAATGACGGATGTTGGTACAGGTTTTGCGTACGCCATCGTCTTTCCAGTCGGTTTTGGTCAGGATGTCATGGATGGTTTTTTCCGTCATGTTGCGCAGCATTTTCTTCAGTACGCTGGGCATCCGGAATTTCCATTGCATCAGATTGCCGATGACCATCATCAGATCCTGGCTGAATCCCTGGAACATAAACAGATAAGTTTTGACATCGTTTACGTTCTTACAGTTCTTTTTGATTGAGTTGTCTATTTCCTTAAAGAACGAATCTGTCAGTCCATAGATATCAGCCAGCATTTTGCGGCAGCGTGTCTTTTCGGCTATACCTAATTTGTTGTTTTGAGTTGGTATTTTTAATGTACGTTTGAAGACAGCCATGTCAGGCAGGAAGTTGATGTTGCTGATACCCAGCTGTGCAGCCATTACCGCCTGGTAATATACACGGATGAGTGTCATGAAGTCTTCCATACCTCCCACACGGACAGTTTCTTCTGTAGCTTCGGCTTGTTTTTTGCCAAACAGTTTAGAGAATATGTTCATAATTGTTTTATTGATAGTTTAATTGTTTGCAAAGATACGAAAAATGTTACCAACACTCGATGTCTTTCTCAATATCTTTCATTTGCTTTTTATGAAATACCGGACTTTTAATACCTCTGCGTTTTTGGGCCAGGTAGTCGTCCAGCAGGCGGAACGCATATTTTCCCAACAGGATGATGGCAGTCAGGTTGCAGATAGCCATGAGTGCCATAGTCAGGTCGGCAAGGTTCCATACAATGCGCAGATGGGCCAGTGAACCGAAAAGGACCATTCCTCCCACAAGAATGCGATAGACTGTGATCACCCATTGCTTCTTTGTGATGAACCGGATATTGGCTTCTCCGTAATAATAGTTTCCGAGGATACTGCTATAAGCAAAGAAGAGGATAGCTACTGCGACATAAATACTTCCGATGCTTCCGATTTCATTGTTGAGGGCAGCCTGTGTCAATTGGATTCCGTCCAGGTTTTTATCCAGATGGAGATTGCTGAACAGAATGATGAAGGCGGTACAGGTGCATATGACAAGGGTATCGGTAAATACTCCCAGAGCCTGTATCAGTCCTTGTTTGGCAGGGTGGGTGACATGGGCTGTTGCGGCAGCATTGGGCGCAGATCCCATACCTGCTTCGTTGCTGAACAGTCCTCGTTTGATTCCTTGCATCAGAGCCGCTCCGATTCCACCGCCGATCGCCTGCTCGAATCCGAAAGCGTTTCCGATGATCAGTTCGAGAACAGCCGGCAATCGGGTGATATTGCTCAGGACAATGTAAAGAGCCAGCAGAATGTATCCTAATGCCATGAGCGGCACCAGGATGCTGTTGATCTTGGCGATGCGGTGTATACCTCCGAAGATGATGATCAGGGTGAGCAGCGTGATTGCCGAACCCATGTATAACGGACGGATCTGGAAGGCACTGTCGAATGCTGCACAGATCGTATTGCTTTGTACGGAATTAAAAGCGAAACCGAATGTAATGGTGATCAGTACTGCGAACAGAATTCCCATCCACCGCTTCTTCAGGCCGGTTTCCATATAGTAAGCAGGACCTCCGATGTAAGAGTGACGACTCTTTCGTTTGAAGAGTTGGGCCAGTGTGGATTCGACGAAAGCACTGCTTGATCCCAGCAAAGCGATGATCCACATCCAGAATACTGCTCCCGGACCACCCATTGTGATGGCTGTTGCTACCCCTGCCAGATTACCGGTTCCGACACGGCTGGCCAGCGATAAAGTAAATGCCTGAAAGGATGAAATATGTTTTTCGTGTCCGTTTATCCTGGCGGTGGAGTCCCCGAGCAGATGAATCATTTCGCCCAGCATACGGAACTGGACAAAGTGTGTCCGTATCGTAAACCAGCAGGCGCAGCCCAGCAGAAGGGCAATAAGTATATAAGTCCAAAGAATGTTGTTAGTTGTATCAATCAGTTGTATAAAATAGTTCATTTATTGGGTTTCTTTTAATTGAAAATAGAAAGTATGTCCTCTGAATACTTGTTCCACCAGTTCAAACCGGATGAAGTCAGCCAACAGTCTGCATAATTCGTGCCGCGGCATCCCCGTAAGCTTCCTGCACTGGTTAAGTGTCAGGGCGCCTTGCTGGTCGAGAAGGGTAAGAAGTTCCTGTTCTCTGGGGCTGTAAGTGACGATAACTTTTTCGTCATTACGGTTGTGCTGCCAGATTTTTAAATGTACGGGGCTGGCCAGAATGTTCTCATCCTTGATGCGGACATAAGCCCAGGCCTTGCCTGTTTCGTCGAGAGCGCATATGGGTTTCCGGTCACTTTCTGCGACACGTACTTCAAGCACATCCTTTCCCTCCACCTTATATATATAGTTCTCTAACTTTACGGGAGGCTGGCAATACATCTGGGCGGCTGCATCAATCATGTAGATTTCTTCTTCCGAGCGTACACCGGCTATCTTACCGTTGTCTTTGACTCCCACCAGCAGTCGTCCGCCTTGCGTATTGGCAAAGGCGGACAGGCTTTTGGCGATTTTCCGTGCGTCCGATATAGCAAACTTGAAGTCTTGGCAGACATGTTCACCTTCACTGATAAGTTTCTGTATGTAGTTTGTTTCTGTTACAGTTTTCATGATGGGTCCGTACGGAGATAATATTGACCGGGCTGAAGGTCAGTCACAATGTTTGTGAGTCATGATGTCCAGCACCAGTTTGTCTGTTTCGTTCATACCCTGCGAGCCGATTTTGGTCAGGTTGCGGATACTGAGGTCTACATTGTCTTCAATGATTCCTTCTACGGAAGTTACACATTTGTTTTCCATAGCAAGGATGGCTGAAAGAACCGCAGTAGAAACCCCGCTGGTAAGCTTGAGTGCGCAGCTGGGTTTTGCACCGTCGCAGATCATTCCCGTCAGGTTGGCAATCATATTCTGTACTGCGAAGGATACCTGCTGATAGTTTCCTCCCATCAGGTATGTGATTCCGCAACTGCTTCCGGTAGCAGCAACGACGCATCCGCAAAGAGCAGAAAGACGTCCGAGACTCTGCTTGATATAGATTGCAGTCAGGTGACTGAGGATCAGTGCGCGGGTTAATTCCTCCTCTGATTTATGGTTGTCTTCTGCATAGACCACTACAGGAAGTGTGGCTGCAATACCCTGATTGCCGCTTCCGGAATTACTCATTACAGGAATCATCGCTCCGGCCATACGGGCATCACAGGCAGCGGAAGTGTATGAAAGGATATGTGTGAATGTATTGCTTCCCATAATCAGCCGTTCACTGTCGCTGCTGCATAAGGTTTTACCCAGTTCGTGTCCGTAGTTTCCTTTAAAGGAACGTTCGGCAGCCTGTTTGTTCAGGCGTCTGGCTTCCAGAATAAACTGGAGCTCTTCGATGGGAGATGTCGTAGCAAAGTCGTAGACTTTCTTCAGATTAAGTTCTACGGATTCCTCTTCTGTTTCACCGGAGGTTCCGCTTCGCTTGTCCATCAGTACACTGTCATTTTTACTCAGGTATACAAAGTTTGTATGCCCTCCGCTGATGATGGCAGTTGCTTTTTCTTCGCCGGCCATGCAGGTTACTTCAATGTAGAGCTTTTCTTCGATGTTCTCTTTCAGACTGATCTGGATGGCTTGTGCTTCAATCATTTTTTTACCGGCTTCAACGGCTTCCGGCGTGCTGTCTTTCAGCACTTCCAGCTGGTATTCCGATTTTCCGATCAGTGCTCCCAGGGCAACGGCAATGGGGAGTCCGATCATGTCCGTTCCGGGAATACCTACACCCATGGCATTTTTCAGAATATTGGCGCTGAGCAGCACCTGTATCTTTTGTGGACGCTGGTTTAGTGTCTCTGCAGCCTTGGCTACGCAAAGAGCTACGGCAATAGGCTCAGTACAGCCTATTGCCGGAACTACTTCCCGATTGATCAAGGCGATTATGCGTTCTCTCTCAGACTTGTCAATCATGATTATCTTTTATTTTTTATAATTTTTCAGACCTGTTTCAAGGAAGTTGATATATTTCTGAATGTCTTCGTCGTATGAATATGACTGGTTGAGCGGCATTCCTTCGTTGTCAATCAGAACATAGAACGGCTGTGCGTTGGCTCCGAATTTAGAGCGTTGCAGGTAGCTCCATTTGTCCCCGACAGTACGCAGGGTGCGTTCTTTGCCATTTTCCGTGATCTTGATCGGTTCCGCAAGTTTGGTCTTGTCATCAACAAACAGGGTAATCAGTACGTAATCCTCATTCAGCAGTTTGCTTACTTTAGGATCTGTCCATACTGCCAGTTCCATCTTTCGGCAGTTTACACATCCATATCCAGTGAAGTCAATCATTACAGGCTTTCCTTGCTGACGTGCGTATTCCATACCAGCTTCAAAGTCATTGAATTTAGCATGTACCTCATTCTTGTAGAGATTGAAATCCTGTGTCTGCATAGGAGGTGCAAAAGCACTGACTGCTTTCAGAGGTGCTCCCCATAATCCCGGGATCATGTAAACGGCAAATGCCAGTGAAATCAGTGCCATAAAGAAGCGGGGCACACTGACTTTGGTATCGTCGTCATCGTGCGGGAACTTGATTTTTCCCAGCAGGTACATACCCAGCAGGGCAAAAATGACAATCCAGAGTGCCAGGAAGGTCTCGCGGTCCAGAATACGCCATCCGTATGCAAGATCGGCAACCGACAGGAATTTTAAGGCAAAAGCAAGTTCCAGGAATCCCAGTGTAACCTTGATTACGTTCATCCATCCTCCGGATTTAGGCATAGATTTCAGCCATGACGGGAAGAGGGCAAACAAGGTGAAAGGCAGGGCAAGTGCGATAGCAAATCCTAACATACCGATAGCCGGAGCAACAACACTGCCGGTGGTTGATACTTCAACGAGCAGGAATCCGATGATCGGTCCGGTGCAAGAGAAAGAAACCAGCGACAGGGTGAATGCCATCAGGAAGATGCTGAGCAATCCTGTAGTCTGTTCAGCCTTGCTGTCTACGGCGTTACTCCACTTGGAAGGCAGGGTAATTTCGAATGCACCGAAGAAGGATGCTGCGAATACGATCAGCATCAGACAGAACAGAATATTGAAAATAGCGTTAGTGGACAGGGCGTTAAGTGCGCTTGCTCCGAAAATCAGAGTGATAGCCAGTCCCAATGTTAAATAGATCACAACGATGGAAGCACCGTATGTCCAGGCATCGCGGATTCCTTTCTTCTTATCTTTCGTACGTTTCAGGAAGAAGCTGACAGTCATAGGGATGATAGGCCATACACAAGGAGTGAACAGGGCTAAGAGTCCGCCGACAAGTCCGGTAAAGAAGATATAAATCCATGAGTGAGATTCTTCTCCAACCTGTTCTCCGAAGTTGTTCAGCTCGTTGATGACGGGTTTCCAGTAGTCTGTAGTCTGTACTTTCATAGCCGGAGTCAGAGGAATCAGAGCTACGCTTTGTGCCGTATCGCCTGATGTTGCTTCGTTGGCAGCATTTCCTTGCGCTTCAGCAGGAGCAGCAGCCTGTTTGCCGGAAGCAGTTCCGGTAAAGGTGAAATCAACGCTGGTCGGCGGAAGGCAATTTTCATCATTGCAGGCTCCGTATTCCAGGTAACCGGTCAGCTTGTAGGCACCGCCAGTCAGTTTGATTTTCTGAACAAACTGAGCTTTACTTTCAAAGAAACGTACCTGCATGCCAAAGATCGGGTCCATTTTTTCGATTTGTTTGCCTCGCGGAGTCAGTTTGCCTATCAGTTCTGCACCTTCAATCTTATCAACATTGAATGTGGCAGAGATAGGTCCTCCTTCTGGAAGGTCAGTAGAGTAGACATGCCATCCTTTGTCAACGGTGCCGGTAAAAATGATTTCGGCTTCGTTGTCTGAAAGTGCATTCCATTCCGTTTTAAACTTGACCGGATCTTGAATCTGTGCAAAGGCCGGCAAGCATAACAGGGCCATAAACAGCCAACTGAGTACATGTTTTTTAGTCATTGCTACTTGTTACTATGTTATACAATCGGTTATTACTTGGAAAAGTGTTGCAAAGATATCAAATTTTGGCTAATTCTCTATATAGGACAAGTAGTTTTGGCTATCGGAAGGCTCTGTCTAAAGGGTATATGAGGACAGAAAAGACATGCGGACCGGTCCTCCCTTTGCTTTTCCGTATGGGAGCAAAGGGAGGACCGGTCCGTCTTTGTTGGATATGGTGTAAAATGGGCTGGATAAAAAACAGTGCAGTCGTTTGTCAGAAAGGACAGTCCCGGATACCTTCCTGGGTCATTTCGGCTTTTATCCGTTTCAGTGCTGTCCGTAATCTTTTGGCCATCGTGCTTTTATTGAGATGAAGTTCCGCAGAGATTTGCATGTAAGTCATTTCCATATAAAAATGCATTTTGATAATTTGTTTGATTTGCGGAGGTTCTTTCTCCAGGATGCTCATCAGGACATATAAGATTCTTTCTTTTTCTTTCTCTTCTTTTACAGTGTCGAACCAGGTGTCTCCTATATTCAGATCCGTAAGTTCCTGGGTAATGAATTCATGCTTTTTCTTGCGGTAAAAGCTGTAAACGTAGTTTTGTACGATGCGGTAGATCCAGGCCTGTATATGTCCGTTGCTGTAATATCCTTGACGGAGTTTTATTAAAATCCTACAGTAGATGTCCTGACATAAGTCTTCAACATCTTCTTTGTTGCAGACCAGTGAACGTACGTTTTGTCGTATTTGTGGCATATGTCTTTGCAGGAGAATGTTTAATAGGTTTTCTTCTGAATTTGACTGATAAAGATTGAGTAACTCTTCGTCAGAAGTTTTTTTGAGTTTTTTCATAATTGAAATTAGGTATATTGCTGTGTTCTTTGTCAGAGACAGCAAGGTTTTCTTAACATTCTCGAGGGAGATGCTAAATGTAAATTGATTATAAATTTGTTTTGGATCGTAAAGAATGGGGGATTTTTAGGTTGAGTCCATTGTTTTTAGGTTAAAGGTTAACATTGCTCGTTTTTCTTTTGGTTTTATAAATTTATAATAAAAACGCGAAAGTTGTATAAAGGGGAAAGGTTTCTCCTCTTTTTTTGAAGAAATAATTGTTTTCAGCCCTCTTTTCTTATGGAATGACTATAAATCCGGCTTTTGTCGCCGTAACAAGGAAGGGCGATGGCCTGGTCCTAAAAATGGATTGAAAAGAAATATCCACGGCTCTTTCATTTAAGCTTAGATAAAGGC
>ULMB01029223.1_pt1 | contig 12161 bp, 7 predicted proteins | sample 1951571 | NCBI WGS metagenome assembly ULMB01 (sample SAMEA4835542, study PRJEB28245) | human gut metagenome | biome: gut microbiome; material: fecal sample | place: Denmark | collected 2008 | reverse complement strand
AATTAATTCTTCCGTTATTTCGCAGATAACGGATTAAAAGTCGTGCAAACATACGGTATTTTGCAAAACTGTGCAAATAATATCCCCTTTTTTTATAAAAAAACTACGCATTTTGAACCATTTCAGTTTGTTTACGCAATCTCCTATATAAATAAAGTGGTTATCGGTTTCCATTCGCTTTATTATTGTGTTACACAAATAGCAACACGGTTTTGCTCATTTACTTCAAAAGGCTGTTCTGTATCGCCCTTGTATTCTATCTGTATACGGTCTTCTGCAATACCTTTTGCTTTTAGGGCTTCCGCTGTTGCTTTAGCTCGTTTTTCAGAGATACGAAGGTTGATGTTTTCGTTTCCGGTCTTTACATCGGCATAACCGCTAATGACAACCTTGGAATCCTTGTTTTCGTTCATGTACTGAACCAAATCATTAATCTTCTGCTCCTCGGACGGGCGGATGGTTGCTGAATTCAAAGTGAAGAAGATATCCTTGCGGATTGGTTCTACTACCACTTCTTTTTCTTCCACTACAACAGGTTTCGGTTCTGGCTTCTTCTCGACAACCGGTGCGGGCTGAGGTTCCGGTTCGTAATATACCGGTTCGGTCTTGGTGTAGCCTTTTCCGAACTTGATGGTGAAACCTGCCATCAGATTGAACTGCCAGTCGGCGTTTCCAGCCTTCTTGGAGTTGAACTTGTCTGAAAGGATATTACCGTTCGCTTCGATGTTGAAGTTAACCTTGTCACTCAGACGGAAATCCAGTCCCAGTCCCAGGCGGCCTGCCACGAATACCTTGCTGTCGTTCCACAAGTAGGCCATGTTGTAACCTTTTGTACTGAGAGCGACTGCTTCGTCGTTGTTGAATGCGCCGTTAACGCCTACTCCTGCAAAAAGGTAAGGGTTGACTACTCTCTTGGGATTAAACTTTCCAAACAAGTTGCAGAGGTCGAACATGGCATCTACATTTCCTTGCAGGTAGTTGTACTTGTAGGTTGTGTAGGGAGAAGCCCATGCACCCTTTGCTTGCCAGCCACTTAATCCGGCGCGTACTCCCAACCAGGGATTGAACTTATAGCCTACATACAGAGCTGCGGCGGGTGAAAGCAAGTCACCGAAGTCGCCTTCGCCAATCGTATGGGCTACACCACCTTGAATTTGCATAAAGAAGTGGGGATCGAAGATCGTTTTCCCTTCTTCCTTGATGCGACGCTGTGAAGTTTCTCCACTCGTCTGCTGGGCGGAAAGGCCTGTAGTCCAGAGCAGCATGACCGCCAGCATTAGTTTACTCATTGTTTTCATTGTGACTCAAATTAAAAATTGAACCCTAAATCAACGCAAATATGGCAAAAAAAGTTATAATACCAAAGATTTTTGAAATAACTTTTTTTAGGTCATGAAACAAATTGTATTAAAAGATGTGTTTACGGCAATCATAGGTGATTTCCGTGACAATGAGAGATGGGGGAGTGCCCACATTTATCAGTCTGCACTAAACGCTTTTCTCGCGTTTAGCGACAATCCTCGTTTCAAACTCAAAGATTTATCGCCAGCTGTGCTGAAGCATTTTGAGCAGTATTTGAGAAAACGTAATTGTAGCTGGAATACGGTTGCAACCTATATGCGTTCGCTCCGTTCGGCTTATAACCGTTGTGTGGATATCGGACGTGTACCCTACGTGCCTCGTCTGTTTGAGCATGTTCATACAGGGGCACGAACCAACATCAAACGTGCTTTGGATACGTCGGATCTTAAACGTCTGCTGGCTTGGATTGATGATGGAGAGGATGACTGTATCTCGCCGGATGTGCGTAAGGCGGGGGTGATATTTGCCCTTATGTTCCTGTTGCGTGGCTTGCCGTTTGTCGACCTGGCTTTTCTGCGCAAAACGGATCTTTGTGGGAATGTGCTGGTTTATAGAAGAAAGAAGACGGGGCGACTGCTGACGGTTGTGTTACCCCCTGAAGCTATCCGATTGATGGTGGAGATAGAAAACAGGGATCGCAGGTCGCCTTATTTATTTTCGATTATCGGTAATTGGGAAGATCAGGAAAAGGCTTATCGGGAATATCAGTCCGCTCTTCGCTTTTTCAATTACAAATTGGTGGAACTTGGTCGGTATTTGGGAATTGATGCGCATCTGAGTACCTATGCAGCCCGTCATAGTTGGGCTACTTTAGCCTATCATTGCGAAATCCATCCGGGTATTATTTCGGAGGCAATGGGGCATTCGTCAATAGCTGTGACGGAAACTTATCTGAAACCATTCCAGGATGAACGGATAGACGAGGCAAACAAACAGATTATAGCTTTCGTCAAGCGATGATCGGTGGAATGCAAACGCCTGCAAAATATTACAATTGGGTGACTTACTCCGTATCTGCTCCGTACTTGCTCCGTATCAACTCCGTGTTGGGGTACTTTTATTTGGAGCAAGTGCGGAGCAGGTAGTGTTATGGTCATGCTTGTAAAAATAGAGTCGAAATCGAATGGAATCATTATGATTGAATTTTTCCTAAATATCTATCAATAAATATACTCATATACAGTAGAATAGAATTACCAATCTGTTATCTGCGAAATAACGAAATGAAATTTAGTTGTGTGGGTGTGTAAAATAAGTTACGTGTAATAAATTTGTCTGACAAGAACTAAGCGATTAAATAATGAAAACTCAATTATTTACCAATTTTTAAATTTATAAATTTAAAGTTTTTAATTATGAACAAAAAGTATCTAAGTGTGATCCTGTTCGGTGCCTTAATGTTGGGTGCGACAGGGACGTTCACATCTTGTAAGGACTACGACGATGACATCGCTAACTTACAAGAGCAGATTAACGCGAACAAAACAGCTATTGATAAAATCAATGGCTTGATTAGTAGTGGTTCTGTTATTACTGACGTCAACAAAACGGAGAATGGAGTTACCGTTACGTTAAGTGATGGTACATCCTTTGAGCTTACCAACGGTAAAGATGGTCAACCCGGTAAGGATGGCCAACCCGGAACAGTATGGTCAATCGGTGAGGATGGTTATTGGTATTGTGACGGAGTTAAAACAGAGTTCCTTGCACGCGGTGAAAAAGGCGAGCAGGGTAAACCTGGTGCAGACGGAACTTCTGCCCCTACTATTTATTATGAACCAGGTACAACTGATGCTGAAGAAGGTTATTGGGTAAAGATTACGATTACTCCCGAAGGTGAAACAACTCGTGAGGTTACTACAATGAAATGGTTGCCCATAGGCACTATTACTGCAGTAGCTGACGAATATACCGTAACATTGTATAATGTAAGTGGTATAGAGGGAGGTAAGGTTGTTTTGTCAAGAGATAATAGCTTCTTGAGCTCTCTGACCTACATCACAAAGAATCTTGATCCTATATTTGGTAAAGTGGCTTATTTCCCTGTCATCGGTTATGATTATGCTTCATGGGAAGATAAACCTATTTACGAGCACAATTCCAGCAAGAAGAATACAGGGGAAAAAGCCGAACATATTACCATGTATGAAGGCTGGTTGACGATGAGCTATAAAGTCAATCCTTCCACTATTTCTAAAGATGCATTTACGGTTCTTGGATTTGATCACGAAAAAGTATATACAAGAGCGAATGCAGCCGATTTGGATCTGGAAATGAAGAACGACTGGACACTGAATGACGGTACCTTGTCCGTGCAAATCAAAGGGCTGAATATGAAGCATTATGGAAATACATATGATGATCCTTTGGCTAAAAATGGCGGTGAAGGTATTGCTCAGGACGACAAGTTCGGAAATCAAGCTGACGAATTGGCTCTTCAGATTAAAAATACCAAAGAGAATGATGCAGTTGACGGCATTGTTACATCTGAATATGTAACAATGAAACGTATGGTTGTTGAACAAGAAGACGTCATGATTGGTGTGAATAAGGACATTAATCTTGTTAAGGACGTAGAGTTGTTCCGCGACTTGCACCGTATGTACCCAATTGCATTGACAAAAGATGAACAGAATGCGTATAAATCAGTATTAGGTGTAAATATCAATGTTCCATTCGATGGTGTAACTGATTTGAATGACTATCTGGAAACTTATGCAATTGCAATTTTTACAAATACTGACTATCAGAGGGGAAAATCTCTTAGAAAATGGAGTGACGATTGGAAATACGTAGAAGGAAAGGAAAGCTGGTATGCCGTAAACTCAGAATGGCAAGCCACTTTGGCTGAACTTGGATTTGAGAACCTCTCTTTAGAGTATGCTATCGAACCGTACACAAAGGCTCAGGTAGACCAGTCACAAGGTGCTGAAATCTATTCAAAAGAAGAAGTGATGAAGTATCTGGTTCTGGACGGAAGCAAAGTTTCTTTCCACAAAGAGAATACCGCTTCTATCGGTCGTGAACCTATGATCAAAGTATCTCTGTATGGTAACGAAGGAGGAACGAAAGCTCTGTTGATGACCAAATTGCTGAAGCTGAAAGTTATCCGCAATATTCAGGAAGAAGAATTGGCAGTGTCTTTGGATCACTTGAAAGATCAGATTTTGCCTTGTAAAGATTTTGATGGTGAAAACACATTAGGTGGATACATTGATATGGACAAGGTATTCAATGCTTTGAACATGAGCAAGGAAGAATTTGTCAATACTTATATCACCTTACATCAAGGCTGGCCAGGTGAAGATCCTGCTCAGATTGCTAAAGTTGAAATCACCAGATATGAGAAAGCCGGTGAAAAGACTGCGGATGGTATACCTACAGGTGTAAACAAGTATACTAACCAACATGTAGATGAATATGTAGGTGTTAATGGCGAAAATATTGAATGGTATGAAGATGCCACCTTCGAAAACAACCGTCTGCCGTTGACTATTAAGACGACTGCACTTCCTGGTTATTATATTGTGAAGATTACATATGCTACTGCATCTGCAGAAGCTGCATACAAGAGTGTTGTTGTTTATGATGACTTCAGAATCGATTATCCTGAAACTTCATTGACTTACAACCCGAATATGTGGAACGGTACTGAAAACATGCTGATTTACGGTCATGCAACTGAAGGTGATTACAAAGCTCCGCTTGTAATGGAAGGTTATCTCGAAAATGGATTTACGAAGTACAACGGTTCTGCTTGTCCGAATGCAGAATCCACTCTGCACTTCGAAATCATTACCGACAATAGCACTGAAGGACAATACAATAAGAAGAACTTCTACGCTGATGGTAAATGGCGTGTAACTGTTGAGCAGGAAACTGATGGAACAGGTGCAACCAAGCACCAGATTAAGTTGGATGATACTCAGGAAGGTGCAAACTTCAAGTATGCTTCCATGGTTGGTAAAGATATTTATGTAAGAGCTTACTCTATCTTCAACAATATCCTTGATTGTCCTGATCATACTGCTACTGAGAACACACCGGTTTGCGGTACAGAAGATGCCCACAGAGCAGATTGTGCAAACAACGCAACAAACAGTGCAATATTTAAGGTTAAGTTTGTTGATCCGGTTGCATTCGATAATTATACAAATGCAAACTGGTATCTGATTGACAAGGCTCCTTCTACAGCACAATATGGCTACCAAGTTCCTTTGTACCGTCTGTTCAGAATCTATGATACACATAAGTCTACGACTAACGGTATCATCTGGGAACCGACTCAGAAACAAGGCTGGTGGCTGCAAGGTTCTAATAAGGACAAAGTTGGTGTAGGCTTACGTGGTTTGCACAACTTGAAGATTACTTACCTTGTTGACATTACGAAGAATAAGCAGTTGGCAGATGACGGTGTTCTGACTAATGTACGCATTGATGGTAGAGAACTTACGGATGGAAAAGTTGAAAGTGAAGGTCCCGGTATCTTGACTTGGGTGAACTCCGGTGATGCCGTAATCAGCGCACAACCGATTGTTGTAACTGTTAGAGCTGCTTACAACTGGGCACCGGAAGACTATACAGATCATAATATTACAGTATATGTTTATCCCGCTAATAAAGAATGGCCTGATCCGCTGCCTAAATTAGGTGTTGAAACAGGAAATAAGATTAATGGTAACGAAGCTGGTACGATGTATGAATAATATGAATACATAATAATCAGTTAAACAATAGTGAAAGAGGGTGTGTCAAAATGATGCGCCCTCTTTTTTTTGTATTTTGCTGTTTGTGGAAGTCTTTACTTCTCTTTGGGGTATGGATGTTGTGCTTCTTCCCCTCCTGACACAGTGCTTTCTTGTCTCCTAACGAAGTGCTTTCTTGTACCCTGACGAAGCACTGTGTCAGAGGGTAAGGAAGCACCGTGTTAACCCCTCATCTTATATAGTGTGGCGGCTTCAGTCATTTAGAAATGAAGAGGAGGAGTAGGGATGTTTTGGCTTAGATAGGCGGAATTCAGGATTGCAATAAATGTCGGAAAACATTTTCTGAAATATTTGCTTGTTTCCCGAATTAATCGTTACTTTGCACAAATTTTAGAGATATCTATGCTAACACGGGAAATGGGTACCAGCTTTTATCATAGTTCGGATGAATTTCATTCGGCATTTGATGGTTATTCTGTTTCCGATAAAATATTAGTTCTTTGGTAAATGCGTTATCCTTTCTTGGGTGACGCATTTTTTTTATCCGAACAGAATTGAATGCGATTTAAAAACAACTTATAAAGAGAAACAATGAAGAACGATTTGAAGAAAGTGCTCGTCTTGGGTTCAGGTGCGCTCAAGATCGGTCAGGCCGGAGAGTTCGACTACTCCGGTTCGCAGGCGCTGAAAGCGTTGCGTGAAGAAGGTATCAGCTCTGTGCTGGTGAACCCCAACATCGCTACCATCCAGACTTCGGAAGGTATCGCCGATCAGGTTTACTTCCTGCCGGTGACTCCTTATTTCGTGGAAGAAATCATCAAGAAGGAACGTCCCGACGGCATTCTGCTGGCTTTCGGTGGACAAACGGCGCTGAACTGTGGTACGGAACTCTATCAGAAGGGCATTCTCGAAAAATACGGTGTACGTGTGCTGGGTACCTCGGTAGAGGCTATCATGTACACCGAAGACCGTGACCTCTTCGTGAAGAAACTCGACGAAATACCGATGAAGACGCCCAAGAGCCACGCGGTAGAGAGCATGGAAGATGCTTTGAAGGCTGCCCGTGAAATCGGTTATCCTGTCATGGTACGTTCGGCTTACGCCTTGGGTGGTCTTGGTAGTGGTATCTGCCCCGACGAAGAAGCCTTCATTAAGCTGGCCGAAAGTTCGTTCACTTTCTCCAAACAGATACTGGTAGAAGAGTCGCTGAAAGGCTGGAAAGAAATAGAGTTTGAGGTAATCCGCGATGCTAACGACCACTGCTTTACCGTGGCCAGCATGGAGAATTTCGACCCGCTGGGCATTCACACGGGTGAGTCTATCGTAGTGGCTCCTACCTGTTCGCTCACCAATGAGCAGGTGGAGATGTTGCAGGACCTGTCGCGCAAGTGTATCCGTCACCTGGGTATTGTGGGCGAGTGTAACATCCAGTATGCTTTCAACGCTGAGACTAACGATTATCGTGTCATCGAGGTGAATGCCCGTCTGAGCCGTTCTTCTGCTTTGGCTTCCAAGGCTACCGGTTATCCGTTGGCGTTTGTGGCTGCCAAGATTGCTTTGGGCTACACGCTCGACCAGATTGGCGAGATGGGTACCCCTAATTCGGCTTACGTAGCACCGCAGCTTGACTATTTGATCTGTAAGATTCCTCGTTGGGACTTGACGAAGTTTGTCGGTGTGAGTCGCGAAATCGGTTCCAGCATGAAGTCTGTGGGTGAAATCATGTCTATCGGCCGTTCCTTCGAAGAAATCATTCAGAAGGGTCTGCGTATGATCGGTCAGGGCATGCACGGCTTTGTAGGTAATGACGGAACCCACTTTGACGACCTCGACCATGAATTGTCCCATCCGACAGATCTGCGCATCTTCGCTATCGCACAGGCATTGGAAGAAGGTTATACCATCGATCGCATCTATGAACTGACCAAGATCGATCCCTGGTTCCTGGGTAAGCTGAAGAACATTGTCGACTACAAGCATAAACTTTCTCAGTATAACAAGGTTGAGGATCTGCCTGCCGACGTTCTCCGTGAGGCTAAGGTATTGGGCTTCTCCGACTTCCAGATTGCCCGCTTCGTGCTTCATCCTACGGGCAACATGGAGAAGGAAAACCTTATGGTGCGTGCCCGTCGTAAGGAATTGGGTATTTTGCCGGCTGTGAAGCGTATCAATACGGTGGCCAGCGAACATCCCGAACTGACCAATTACCTCTACATGACCTATGCTGTCGAGGGTTACGATGTGAACTACTACAAGAATGAGAAGTCCGTTGTCGTGCTTGGTTCGGGTGCTTACCGCATCGGCTCCAGCGTTGAGTTCGACTGGTGTTCGGTGAATGCCATTCAGACGGCTCGCAAGCTGGGTTACAAGTCCATCATGATCAACTATAATCCTGAGACTGTATCTACTGACTACGATATGTGCGACCGCCTCTACTTCGACGAGTTGTCGTTTGAACGCGTACTCGATGTTATCGACCTTGAGCAGCCGCGTGGTGTCATCGTATCCGTGGGTGGCCAGATACCGAACAACCTGGCTATGAAACTCTATCGCCAGTCGGTACCTGTATTGGGTACTTCTCCGATATCTATCGACCGTGCCGAGAATCGCAACAAGTTCTCCCACATGCTCGACCAGCTGGGTATCGACCAGCCTGCATGGCAGGAGCTGACTAGCCTTGAAGACGTGAAGGGCTTCGTGGCCAAGGTGGGTTATCCTGTTCTGGTGCGTCCGTCTTATGTTCTTTCGGGTGCAGCTATGAACGTATGCTATGACGAAGACGAGTTGCAAGAGTTCTTGAAGATGGCTGCTGAGGTGTCTAAGGAATATCCTGTAGTCGTATCACAGTTCTTGCAGAATACCAAGGAAATCGAGTTCGATGCCGTGGCACAGAACGGTGAGATTGTAGAATATGCCATTTCCGAGCACGTTGAGTTTGCCGGTGTACACTCGGGCGACGCCACGTTGGTGTTCCCTGCCCAGAAGATCTACTTCGCAACAGCTCGCCGCATCAAGAAGATCAGCCGTCAGATTGCTAAGGAGCTGAACATCTCCGGACCGTTCAACATTCAGTTCCTGGCGCGTAATAACGAGGTGAAGGTCATCGAGTGTAATCTCCGTGCTTCCCGTTCGTTCCCCTTCGTCAGCAAGGTATTGAAGCGCAACTTCATCGAGACTGCTACAAAGATTATGCTTGACGCTCCTTACTCCAAGCCCGACAAGTCGGCTTACGATATCGACTGGATTGGTGTGAAGGCCAGCCAGTTCTCCTTCTCCCGTCTGCACAAGGCCGACCCCGTGCTGGGTGTCGATATGTCGTCTACGGGCGAGGTAGGCTGTATCGGCGACGACTTCTCTGAAGCTTTGCTCAACGCCATGATTGCTACCGGTTTCAAGATTCCTTCACGCGAAAAAGGTGTGATGTTCTCCAGTGGTGCCATGAAGTCCAAGGTCGATCTGCTCGACGCCAGCCGCATGCTCTTTGCCAAAGGGTATAAGATTTATGCGACGGCTGGTACAGCTGCTTTCCTTAATGCTCATGGTGTAGACACTGTACCTGTATTCTGGCCTGATGAGCGTCCCGATGCAGAGAACAACGTGATGAAGATGATTTCTGAGCACAAGTTTGATCTTATTGTCAACATCCCGAAGAATCATACCAAGCGTGAGCTGACCAATGGTTACAAGATTCGTCGTGGTGCAATCGATCATAATATTCCGTTGATTACCAATGCACGTCTGGCCAGTGCCTTCATCGAGGCCTTCTGTAGCATGAAGCTGGAAGATATTCAGATTAAGAGCTGGCAGGAGTATAAATAAGGAACTATTTTTTCTCTAAGAGATTTTTTCTGGAGGAAAAAGTACGAAGATAATGTCATTCTGAGCAAAGCGAAGAATCTCGTGGGTTATGCAGAGGTTCTTTATTTCGCTCAGAATGGCATTTTGTTTTGATAGTACACATCTTCGTTTGTCCCACTTCCTGAGATGATTGGGTAGTGCTAAACGTACTTGTGGTGTATGCTGTAGTACGTTTCTACCAAGGATAGATAATATTTTTAGAAAAAAAACAAGCATTTGTTTGCAGATATCAAAAAATGTCGTACCTTTGCAGCGCTTTTGAAACGAAAGTGACGGGCGTTTAGCTCAGCTGGTTCAGAGCATCTGCCTTACAAGCAGAGGGTCGGCGGTTCGAATCCGTCAACGCCCACTTCCGACAGAGACTACATCATAAGAATGATGTGGTCTTTTTTATTTTCTACCTTTAATAAAAGCTTGCGGTCTGGAATTAATGTTATCTTTGTGGCAGGTATAGTTCCTTTATTATTTTAATATTTTACGGACGATGAAACGTAGTAGTATTTGGAAAGCTGTCTTCGGAGCAGTATGTTTGGGCGGATTGTGTGCAGCCTGCACCTCCCGTCCGGGGATTCACATCACGGGATCCGTGCGTCATGCGGATGGGGCACTTCTGGTTTGCCAGCAGTCGGTTGGCGGAATGTTCAATTCGCAGACGTTTGATACATTGAAGTTGCAGGCGGACAGTACGTTCACGCTGACGCTGCCCGGAGGAGAATACGAGCGGGTTCAGTTCTATTTGTATGGAAAGAAGAATATGGGTTCACTTCTTGCTAAGGAAGGAACGATGCGGATCGAGTTGGACGGATGGGCCGAAAAGCCGATGACCGTCACCGAAGGGCAGGATGACAAGACGGTCCGTGTGGCAGAACTGCTGGACCAGCTGTATGATGATGTATTCGCCATCCGTGCACGGAGAGGCGACCGTTGGCAGATTGCCCGTGACACCGTGGCTACATCGGTGCGCCGCAAGCTGACGGACTATGCCCTGTCGCTGGACAAGGAGGTGGAAGGCGTGGACGAGGACCTGCGCGCCAAGGTCCGTCAGGACATACGCATGCAGTTGCTGCTGGCTTTCCAGAACCAGGTACTGGCTTCTGTCTTCCGGTCGTCCGAGGCTACGAAGCAGGAATGGCTGGCCCAGCTGGACAGCATGACGGCTTTCTGCTCCATCAATCATCCTTGCAGTCCTTTCTCCCTTTCGTTCTACGATGCGGCAAGTTATGGTACCGGCATCCGTTACTATACCAAGGGTGATCCGAAGCCGGAAGGAGTGGAGAAAGGCGTGCAGCTGGCTTTCTACGATTTCACGCACCGGCTGACGGGCAAGGCGCAGGAAGCTGCTCTGGCCCAGCTCTTCCTCGAAGACGAGTCGCAGCAGCGTTATGACCCGCAGCTGCTTCCGCTGGCCGACGAGTTCCGTCGTCTCTATCCCGAAAGCGGATGGATGTCGTGGGTGGACCGTGCCGTGGCCAAGAACCGTGCCTTCAATGAAACGACTATCCCGGCCGATATCCATTTCCCCGATGTCAGCTCGGCCAAGACGATTAAGGACGTGATCGATCGTTATAAAGGGAAAGTCATCTTCATGGACATCTGGGCTACGTGGTGTGGTCCCTGCCGTGCGTCGTTTGCCTACGTCGGTCCGTTGCAGGAGTATGCCGCGGCCAACGATGTGGTGCTGCTCTACCTCTCCATCGACCGTCCGGAGGACGATGAAAAGTGGCGGAAGATGGCCGCGCACTACAATCTGAAAGGCGAACACGTCCGTGATCAGGCGGCCTTCCATCAGGAAATCTATGATACCTTCGGCCATAAAGGTGCCTTGAGCATTCCGCGCTGCGTCATCTTCGACAAGCAGGGGAACATCCGTTTCAGCACGGCCGCCTCGCCCGAGCAATGGGACAAGTTGAAAGAACAGTTGCAGGAAGCGGCCAGGTAAAGGAGGCTGTACGATGAACAGGTATGGGATAATGGGACTTCTGCTGTGGGTATTCTTCCCTCTGGTTGCATCGGCACAGATTCCGGACAGCATAGCCGGGCCGCTGACGGCGCTGGCCCGCCGTGTGGAACAGTTCGGTGAGGCACTGCCACAGGAAAAGGTGGCCCTGCACCTCGACAACACCAGCTATTATCAGGGCGACGACATCTGGTTCCAGTGCTACGTGGTGGCCTCCGGACTGAACCGTCCCACGGAGTGGAGCAAGACGCTGTATGTGGAGCTGCTCAACCCCGGAG
>ULMB01024185.1_pt1 | contig 12172 bp, 9 predicted proteins | sample 1951571 | NCBI WGS metagenome assembly ULMB01 (sample SAMEA4835542, study PRJEB28245) | human gut metagenome | biome: gut microbiome; material: fecal sample | place: Denmark | collected 2008 | reverse complement strand
TCTAACAATATGTGTTGCGGAATTAAGGATATACAGAAATTTATATATGACTCATTTAACAATATTAATGTATTTAACCCATTTTCATCCGTATAAAAACTAAAAATACAAGATTTTATATCATTCTCAGATTGAATAGGAGACTGAACAAAACTATATTCAATCATCGAATATTTACATTGAGATGACTTTATTTGAACATTCTGTTTTGATAAAGTTGCAACATTTTTTTCTAAATCAGAAGGTGGATTTGCAAACGGAATTCGTTTAATATCTCCCTGTGTTACATTTACAGTCGGATTTAAACAATCCAACAAATAAATACATAGTAAAGAATTTAAGAATGCCAAATAATAATATATATTCGCAAACTTCTCTGATGGATAAATTCCTGGTCCAGCCCCACTGATAACCTGATTCTGTGGCATATATCTAAACGAACAACCTCTTGATCCACTGCTACAATATGTTACACCCTCTTTCAAATAAAAAGCTTCGCTGGGTAGTTTATTTCCATGAGTTTTTAAATATGTATAAACATCTGGATCATTATATTTTATAACAATCCAATTATTACCATACCATTTACTAAATGGGCCACCTTTTGGATAAAATACATATGGTTTAGACTTATTTTTATCAATAGATATCTCATCAAAAGGCACTTCCCAGAAATATCGTAGAACCCTTTCGTTATTACCTGTTGCACCGCCTTGTCGTATATATAAAACAGAATCCAAATCTTCACTACCAAACTTCTCTCTAAATTCATCCGAAATCCAATAAATAAAAGGATAAGACTTTATCTCTTTTAGTTTTGATTGAGGTAGTTGATAGACACGGGCGTTCTGTCTTCCGATACAGAAATCATAATATGCATCAAACAAAACTTCCTTGCGTTTCATTTCATACAAATCATTCAATTTAATGAATGTAGATTCCTCTTGTCTAACAGATTTATCCAAAATAAAGATAGCACTATCCACACGAGCTGACTGAGAAAATAAACCTAAATACCCCCATTCAACAAATAAAGAAATATAAGTTTTCTCAACTATATATTTACGCACATCTTCAAATGTCTTAATATACATAAAAGTTGGAGGGTTTATCATACCCACCTTGCCATCATCACCAGCCAGTTCACAGCATCTTTTGATAAAACAAGCATAAAGATTAGAATTAAACTTCAAAGGCTTAGAATAATTTGTTCCCACAAACTCTTTCAATTCTACCCCAAAGTCCGCACTATCCGTATAAGGAGGGTTTGCTACAGCCACATCAAATTTCATACTTAGAATATCCAAAAACGTAATGGCATCATTCGCTTTTGCCAATGAATACTCATTGCTGCCTTCACCCATCCATTGATGAACTTGATTGCGCAAGGTAGTAATCATCTGATGCTTGAAATCAAACATATTCGCCTTCCACTGATTAGCAAACATATCTGTAGAATCTACCGGTAGCAAAGCATCCAACTGCTCTTCCACTCGAATCAAAGAGCCGAATTTATATGCAGCACGCAAATCTTCCCAAATAGAATGAATTGTTTTTTGTTGTGCTTCATTCCAATCTGAGCCTGAAATAAATGCATCTTTCACATTAGAATACCCCGGAAGTTCAAAATGAGTACTTACCACATGCGTATAAGCAGGCATGGCACCTCTACGTCCTTTCAGTTGCATAGCCTTGATAAACAAAGCTATCTGAGTAAGCTGTACAGCACGTTCATCCAAATCTACACCATAAAGATTGTTTTCCACAATCAACTTCGGTATATCCCTGCGTGAATAATCGGCCTCATATTGGTCTATCTGGTTCAAATACAAATCATAGAACAATGAAAACGCATAAATCAAAAAGTTTCCGCTACCGCAGGCCGGGTCTATCAATTTGATTTCTTCCAGCTTCTTCGGATGACGCATTTGTGAAGTAGGCGCATTGGCAATCAGATATTTTACCTTACCATCTTCGTCGTAGATAAAATTACTGTCCGGATACATATCCAAATACATCTTACCCAATGTATTGTCCACCAAGAACTTTACAACCCATTGAGGAGTATAAAACTGACTTTGTAAGGAAACTTTTTCGTATTCAATTTTATCTTCTGAATTCTTCAATTCAGATTTCTCAATCGAATTAAAGTTTTCATACATCCAACCCAATATATCGTCGCCTTTCCAAATATCCGCACCGCAATCTGCATCCTGTTCTATCTCATTGAAAGCTGTAATAATTTCAAACAATTCATCAGCTGTTGGCAGCATGGCGTATGCATAATCCGGACTATACAGAGGAATCTTGTAACTATCGGAAAGTTCCTGGAATTTATCTTCCAGAAAATGCTTTAAGCCCATACGTTCCGCATATCGTTCATCCGTATGTTCTTCCAGCCATTGCTTATGAGCATAGGAAAGATTCCCATGCTCCACACGGCGACGGATTACTTCCGGGAAAAGTTCCCTATCTTCCATCACCTTCAGAGCTGCCAGACGATTGAAGAGCGTGAAGGTACATTCATTAATGGTTTCCTTTCTCGCTTCCGCATAGTCATCACCTAACGCCTGCTTATGCGTTGCTATAATAGCTTCCAGTCTGTTTCTTTTCTCCCTGTTACCCACCGATGTATTTTCCGGAAGTTCTTTTTCCTCCGATGCTTCCAGTCCCAAACGGGAAAAACGGTTATCAATGGCCTGCTGTATCAGGCTGCGTATATGGAGTACATGATCGATCAGTTTCATATCGGTTCTTAAATTCTATCTATTATTCTTAATTATCAAAATTCAAAATATCATCCTCACCAAACATATTCAACATCGCCAACTGCTGTTTTAGCCAAGACCTGTATTCAGCAACAGAAGCGGTACCCTTCGGCAACTTCGCTTTCATATTGCGCTGTATAGGTTTTGGTGCCGGCTTATCTTCCGGAATCGGAGCATCAGGTAACTTAGGGATATCAGGTTTCTTTGGTGAAGGATCTTGGGTTATAATCTCTGTATCCCACAAACTAATTTCCTGCTTATCTATACCCAAATTCGTAATCTTATATTCAATGTCACGCAATAACATGCCTGTATTGCTACACTTCACGCTCCATTTATCTAAGTTTACTTTAACAGTTGCATATCGTTTCCATGATTTTTCCAATTCTTCAATCTTGCGATAGAGTTTTGTATTCCATTCCTTAGGATATTGGTCTATCTGACTCTTCAGTTCATCTGTTTTAGCAAATAAAGCCAAAACGTCTTCACACAATAATTCGGCTTTATGCTTCATTACATCGTAATAAATATCCTTAATGTCCTGAGTCAGTTTTTTCATTAATGGAGCATTAGCCACCAAATCCTTTTCACGTGCCTCTTCAAACTGTTCTTTTTTGCCACGAATCAGGTTCATATCATTTCCTGTCTTGTCAAATTCCTCCGTCACATTTTGAATAAAAGTACGTTCTTCTTCAATAGCCTTAAACTCAGAATCTATGAACTTTAAATCTTTCTGTACCTGTTCTACCGCCTTGATATAATCATCCGCTTCCTGAAGGAATGTACGTGCGGTAGCTATATAATTGGCTTCTGTTACGGCAGCTGTATATTGACTGAATACATTACGTGCCTGAACAGAACGCTTGAACAGCAGTTCCATTTCATCATCGCCCATAATTCTGTCCTTTACCTTATCCATCATGCGTTTGGAAAGTGTTCGGATACAATCGACCAGCTCAAAATCATTCAAATTGTAAGAAGGAGCATTGTCTCCGGTAATCTTCTTATACTGGCAATCCTCTTTCAGAATTTCTACAATCTCCTGACGATCATTATAAGACAAGGATTTCATGACAGCCTTGAACGATGCTTTAGCAAAGTTACGGGTATTGTCGAAGATCTTAGCTTCAAGTACATCTGATACAGAATGGAAGTCTTCGCCATTGAATTTGGCTATCAACTTATTGCCACGGAACAATGCCGCCACAGCAGTAATGATAGTACCGAACTTATAACCAGTAGGAGGTGCAGAAAGTTCCTCTTCCAGTTTATCTCCAGTACAGTACGACTTGCATTTCTCTAAAATCTCTGTTGCCACACTTAAATTCTCACCGATAAACTTTCCGGCAGAATCGAAGAAACGGAATTCCTCCGAACCGCCAAACATGGTAGTCAGCTGAGTACTGTTTACTGTAAGCACTTTAACTGCCAATGAATCGGATAAAGACGCCCCCAGTCTTTTATAGAAAATATTTCCGAACATCTTGCGCTGGAGAGATTCTATTTCTTTCTGGTAATTGGCATCAGTCAACTGATAGGTGTTAAACAGATAGACAGCTGTTCCTTCCGTATATGATTTATTAATCAATTCAGTAAGGAATTTCATCTTTTCTTCCTTAGTAGAAACGATATTGTTTACTACCTTCTTCTCATCGGCTGTATGATAGGTCTTGGTTTCGATATAATCTATCTTCAAAAGTTCCTGTGCACGATTAAAGATTTCTGTTCCGTAAACAGATGAAGGAATGATACTAATTATACCTTTCTGGCTCTGTGTATCCTGTTTTACAGAAGCCACAAGCTGTACATGATCTTCATGAAAGACATCATAGAAACTGACCTTCATATATTTTTCTCCTGCATTTACAAAGTTTTCTCCAAGGGAGTTTTCTACACAGAATGGTATAGCCTGTCCATCAGAAGTTAATGTCTGCGAAGTTTTGATGATTTTCTGTTGTTTCAATATTTTGGTTACTTCGGCACGCACACGATAAACTTCAGCAGAGTATGAATTCATATCATCGATAATCTGCTGCTCTATCTGGCTGGTGATACGATACTGATTACCGGATGTAATCAAGACATTACGCTCTACCAATATTTCAAGTGCTTTCTTCACTTCAGCAAGCACACTGTAATAGTCTTCCGGTCTGCGGACATAAGACTTGGTGATATTTTCTATTGTAGTGTATGCATTAGCTTTCTCCAGGAAATGAATGGTTTGCAGTAAGGCTCTTCCTTCTACATGCTTCATACCTTCTTTACCGATATGGTTATCAGCCTGTTCATAGCGCATACGCAATGCTTCCGGAATATTTTCCTCTGCCTGACGGCATAGCTGCGTAGCATTGACATGCGTAAATACGTCCGCTTCTGTCATAGCTTCTTTTTTCAATACATCGAATACAGAAACCAACATACCGCGGGTACCGATTTGAGAAGTTACCGTATCTCTTGAGCCGAACAGGAAATACTGTAACAGTTTGAACTGATGCTCGTAGAACGGATAATAATCTGCGTATGTATGCTCATCTTTAGTGGCATTCAGGGAAACACCGGCAATATGGGTTATATCCTGAATCATACCGTTGTTCTTATCATAATAGGCTTCCAACTGTTCTTTTCCTGAATCAGTCTTAGCCAGAAGTCGCTTACGGATGATAGTGTCAATTTCCTCTGCAGCTATAGGAATACGGGTCTTGAATCTGGCTTCCACCTTATTGAGCTGATGGATATTCAGTCCGGATGCATTCAGCACGTCATTAAAGGCCTGTTGTGCGATGCCCACAGTCCATACTCTGTTTCCAAGAGAAGACAAGGCTTCCGAAAGTCCTTCCAAATCCAGAAGATTTATCTTCTTCTGACTTAAAGCCTCGCTCATTTCATCAATAAAAAACACGATTATCTTTCCCGGATAATGTTCCAGATAAAGACTTAAATCTTCCTTCAGTTTTGTAGCATCGTATGTTTTTATTCTTTCATCAATCAGTTTACGGGTTTCTTCATATTCATCTTCTGCCATGAAAGTAAGAATGGCTTTTTTAAGAGCCGGAACTGCTGACATCTTTTTTCTTATGTCATACCAGTCTTTTCCTGCATTTTGCTCCTTTACTGTAGCTAAGAACTTATCATATTTGTTTTCAAGCATCAGATTGAATTCCATCATTCCAATCCAGTTACTCAGAAACCCTAAAGACAACAGAAAATGGCTCATCGCCATATAAGATATGCCATGACTGGAATCAACTTTCGCACAGTCGAATAGAGTAACCTGATAATCTGTCTTATCCAATGAACGTATCTGATTCTCTATGATTTCCTTATTCTTAAGACCAATCAGTTTAGGCATAAACCGGTCACGCATAGGAGTACCCTTAATAACCGGATTGGCTATCAAGAAACCTATCATCTTTGCGAAATAGGATTTACCGGAACCATAAAAGCCACTAAGCCACACACCGGATTCCTTCATATCGGAACAAAATACATCAAAAAAATCAGACAAATGTCTAGCAAGACTTTCCGTAAGGATAAAACCATCCAGCTCATCTTTTATATCATCCTCGTTTTGCGAATTCAAGTCAATGACATTCTTTATGTCGTTCTCCAATTCAATGGAGAGTATATCTTTTATCTTACTCATAAGACATCTTTAATCAATAGGTTTCTGATTTATTTTATTACGATACAACGATATTTGGAAGCGATCTGCTTACCCAGAAAGTTAATGTTATCCTTATCTACAGTAGCAGGATAAAAAGCTATTAATGGAAGTTGGGCCGACATCACAACTCGATGTTCCATAATATTGATATTGGAAAAGCCCATACCATAAATAGTACCCGTATGAACAAGGACAGGAATCTTATTCATTTGGTAGGAGTTTTCTATAGCTTTAATTATATAATAAAAGAAAGTCTCTTCATAAAAATTATCGCTAAAGAAAACTTCATTTCCAAATTCCTTATAATTCTCTTGAAACTGCTCTATTCCTTGTTCAGAAACAAACTCAGTAAAAAGGGTTCTTAAATCGATAAAGGAATATTCATTGAAATTAAAATTCTCTCTTGCATACGCTATATAAGCATCATCATCTACAGGAGGATATACAAAAAGGATGCTTCTTCCCCCATTCGCCTTACCGGTAATACGCGCGATATCTGTTTTAAGCACTTCTTTCAGTTCTCCAAACAAACGATTATGCTCTATCTGAAATGTACTACTCATGTTCTATCAAGTCTATGGTTACATCCTCACCCATCTGGCTGATCTGCCATAGTTGAAGATACTCAACTTTTTTTAATCTCTCAATAATACTTTTCTTGTCCATAAACCCAAAGATAACAAATGGATTTTCCAACGTCCGGATTTCAGGGCATGTAAATATTATCCAACGGATAAAATAAACAAACAATTGTCCTGTAATAATAGGATGGCATATTTCCTTAGTTGTTTTACCTTCAGCCAAATTCATTTTCTTAAGTATTGTCAGATATTTGGATGCTGTTATTTTCAAAGTTTCCTCCGACCAATTCAATTCCCCCTTTTCAGTTTCCTTTATATGATGTAACAGACTCAATACATCTATAACAGAAAGTGAGGTTCTCCCCTGATATACAGCTTTCATAAAAACTTCTTTGGTTACTTTAGCAAAAAGAGCGTTGCCATAAACCAATTGCCAAAACAATACAAGCAATTTTTCTCTTACTGAAAAATCATCTGAACTGATTGCTGTAAGAAACATATCCTTTTGCCGATCATTGGCAAACTGAAAAATGGAAGTTTGAATCACTGCCAGGAATCTATTAAAGGTCTTATGAGTTCTAAAAGAAAAAGCTTGCTCAGATTCCAATTTCTTTCCTGTGTACTCACTAATAAACTCAAGCATCACGCCATAATCTGGGATACTACCCCAAATATTTATACCGGAATCATACTTTACTTTTCTATCATTGATTGCCATACTTTCATATCTTTGAAGTATTCAACAAATCCTGTATATTCACGTCAAGCAGTGATGCTATTTTTATTAAAGTTTCCAAATCTGGTTGGGAAGAGTTAGTACACCATTTAGACACAGTAGAAGGATTGATGCCCAACTGTTCACTCAACCATTTATTGGTGCGTTTCTTCTCAACAAGAACCAATTTCAGTCTATTTATATCTTGCATATGGTCATTATTATTATAATGAGCGCAATTTAATGAAAAACTTTCATTTAAAAAAATTACCGACATATAAAAATAGAATATTTTTATATGTCCTTACTGCGACCACCCTCTTTCATAGAGGCAGCAAAGGCCTGCGTATTGATAATCATCACACACAATCCCGAATCTGACAAAAAGCTATCCAACTGTTGCAGATTGCTGCTGTCGTAAACAAACCACCGAGCTTTCTTGGCGTAAAGTTCCATAAATGTGTTCTTCTAGCATAATGAAACTCTTGGCTACGCCCTCACGAATGGCTATACTGGGCACCACCACAATAAACTTGCTCCATCCGAAGCAGTTGTTCGGAATTTCCGAACAACTGACTCTTCATCTAATTCACCCTCTTCAAAGATATGCTTGATATGCTCGCTGACATTCGATTTACTGGTCTGATACAGCTCACACATCTGCGCTTGTGTAAGCCATAAGGTTTCATCTTCCATTCTTCTATCCTTTCTGATTACAGGATTTTTCTTACCATATCTTTTCTACTAAAACAACTTCTAATCTGTTTATATCGGCCATTGTATAATCAATATCTTTGCGTCATACATAAAGATAATAATAAATATAAATCTATAAGATGAATCATGCTGTTTTTAGCACAAATACCACCCAAAGAAAACCAATCACTCAATTGGCAGAATAGTTGAGAATATCCTTATAACAAGCAACAATGATTACTCCTTCGCCTCATAAGTGCGATAAACCAGATAATGCCCTTTCGCCATAATCCGGAACGAATCGCCTTCCACCTCATTCAAGGTTCCCTGCCACCAATACCGGAAGTCATAGATCGGATATTTCAATCCTTCGCTCCGCAACTGCACCGCATCAAAATTGAAGACAGACACCTGCTGGTGCGGGAATCCGGCAAAGGTCTGTGTATCTGCAGCCGGAGTAAAGAAACCGTAATCCGTCAGCATCACCACTTCCAGCCCCATCTGCTGATACTCCATAAGCAGACTGATATTGCCCAGCGTATGATCTTCCCGTTTACCTGTTGCTCCCAAAATGGCAATCCGGCGTATGCCCTGCGAAGCCAGAAAGGAAACAGCTTTCGTCTGGTCGTTCGTTTCCTGATCCGGAATGCGATGAATGCGGTCCTGAAAACGAATCCGGTTTTCTTCCGAGAGAGAGTCTCCGTCGCCTACAATCCAGTCAGGCAGACGTCCGCTTTCTACCAGCGCATTCGCCCCTCCATCGCAACACACCACACAAGGTGCCTGATCCAGAACGGACAGGGGAAACGGATGTGATGGAAACTCTCCGTTCCCTACAACTACGGCTTCGGGTATAGCAAAATATATCCCTGATTTATTCTTCTCCATATTGCCAGCTGATTATTCGTTTTCAGTTCGTGATCCGGTTCTCATCAATGAAAGCCATTTTCTCCATCCGAAGAAAGCGACGATCGCATACACTCCATACAAAGCTGAAGTGAAATACAGCTCCTTGTAGATATAGAGGGCACAACATACCCAGTCCACAATCATCCAGGCCCACCACTGCTCCACATATTTGCGGGCCAGCATCCACATAGCTATCACGCTCAGGGCCGTCGTGAAACTGTCCGTCCAGGGCACGCTGCTGTCTGTCCATTTAATCAGTATCCACGCGATGAACAGCCAGCACAGGACAAAGACCACCGTCAAAGGAAAATACTTCCTGAACGGCATGTGGGTGATAAGGATTTCCTTTGCTTCCTGCTGTACATCATGCTTTTTCCGTCCTCTGCTCCAGACAATCCAGCCGTAGACCGAAGCGATCAGGTAATAGACATTGATTCCGAAATCAGCATAGAGTCCGGCCTGGTAATAGACTACCAGATAGATGGCCGGCATTATGATACATGCCAGCCACAGATAAATACTGGCCCGGTATTCAAGCCACAAATAGACTAACCCTACGAGGGTTCCAAACAGTTCCAGATAATTCATGATGCAAAGATAACTACATTTTGAATCTTACCGATTCAAAACAATAATACATTATGCCAAAATATGATGGGTTTTATCAAACTATTCTAAAAGTTTTATTACCTTTGACAAAGAAAGTAAGTAAGTAACAGATGATCGCATCAATCGCATGACAAGAGAAAAACAAATAGAAGAAAATTTCATACGCAAACTTACAGAAGAACTAAAGTATGTATATCGCCCGGATATTTTTGACAGAAATACACTGGAGCAAAACTTCCGTCAAAAGTTCGAGCGGCTTAATCGTGTTCATCTTTCTGATTCAGAATTCAATCGCCTGTTAGAAGATATTATAAATGCAGATGTATTTGCATCATCTAAACGTCTGCGTGAAATAAATACGTTTATACGTGAAGATGGGACTCCCCTACAATATACATTGGTAAACATCAAAGACTGGTGCAAAAACGAATATGAAGTAGCCAATCAATTACGAATAAATACCAAGAACAGTTTTCAACGTTACGATATAATCCTGCTCATCAATGGATTGCCTGTCGTTCAAGTAGAATTGAAAACATTGGATGTAAGTCCGCGTCGTGCTATGCAGCAGATTGTGGATTACAAGAATGATTCCGGTAATGGTTATACCAATACCTTGCTGTGCTTCATGCAGCTGTTTATTGTCAGCAATTATTCGAACACGTATTATTTCGCCAACAATAATCTTCAACATTTTAATTTCAATACCGAAGAACAATTTTTGCCTGTTTACCAATGGGCAAGAGAAGACAATAAAAAAGTAGCCTGTCTGGACTCTTTTGCCGAATAGTTTCTTCCCAAATGTCATTTAGGTGAAATGATCAGCCGTTACATGGTGCTGATAGCCAGTGAACAGAAGCTACTGATTATGCGCCCCTATCAGATTTATGCCGTAAAAGCCATTGTCAAGTGTATTGAAGAAAACCGGGGGAATGGTTACATCTGGCATACGACAGGAAGTGGCAAGACTCTGACTTCTTTCAAGGCATCTACCCTATTGAAAGATAATCCGGATATTGAAAAATGCCTGTTTGTGGTAGACCGCAAGGACCTCGACCGCCAAACGCAACAGGAGTTCAACCGCTTTCAGGAGAATTGTGTGGAAGAGAATACCAACACCAGCACGTTGGTTCGCCGGATGTTGTCGACCGATTATGCAGATAAGGTAATAGTCACTACGATTCAGAAATTAGGTATCGCATTGGATCCTAACAATCGGAAAAACTATAAAGAACAACTACTGCCATTACAAGACAGTCGCATTGTCTTTATATTCGATGAATGTCACCGTTCACAGTTTGGCGACAACCACAAGGCCATAAAGGAATTTTTCCCTCATGCACAACTCTTTGGTTTCACGGGGACACCTATATTTGATGAGAATGCGACCTATACGAAAGTAGATGGAGAAACGGCATCTTATAAAACGACAGATGATATTTTTGAAAAGCAGCTGCATGCATATACCATAACCAATGCCATCGACGATAAGAATGTGCTTCGCTTCCATGTGGATTATTTCAAACCTGATGATAATAGTCCACGCAGGGCTGATGGCAGCATCAAGAAACAGGCTATTGTAGAAACGATTCTGTCCAAACATGATGCGGCGACCAATCAGCGACGCTTCAATGCTATTCTTGCAACGTCATCCATCAATGATGCCATCGAATATTACCAGTTGTTCAAACAGATGCAGGAACAGCGAAAGTTGGAAGATGAGTCATTCGAACCGTTGAATGTTGCTTGTGTATTCTCTCCTCCTGCTGAAGGAAATCCAGAGATCAAGCAGATTCAGGAAGATTTGCAGCAGGAAAAGATAGACAACGAACAGGAACCCGATAGAAAAAAACAGGCATTGAAGGAGATTATTGCTGATTATAACCGGCAATATGGCACTAATCATGTCATTGAAGAGTTTGATTCTTACTATCAGGACATACAGCAGCGCATCAAAGATCAGCAATATAGCAATCAAGACTATCCGCATGCAAACAAAATAGACATCACCATTGTGGTCGATATGTTGTTGACCGGATTTGATTCGACATTTCTCAACACGTTGTATGTATTCTACTTCTTATTTATGCTTACATAAAATAAAGTCCAAAGTATATATTGGATATTGTAAAATCCCTAAAAATAGGTATTGCCGGATAAATTTAAGCCCCGTACATTTGCAGAAACAAAATCAGAAACATTGTTCATTATAAATGCAAGTGCTGAAAGA
>ULMB01007240.1_pt1 | contig 12328 bp, 7 predicted proteins | sample 1951571 | NCBI WGS metagenome assembly ULMB01 (sample SAMEA4835542, study PRJEB28245) | human gut metagenome | biome: gut microbiome; material: fecal sample | place: Denmark | collected 2008 | reverse complement strand
GGATCTGGTCTATCTGCCGATGGGCGTGACCACGCCAGATATCTGGGGCGGTAATCGCACACCGGAACAGGAACGTTATGCCAGCTCGATTCTGGCGCTGAATGCCACTACCGGGAAACTGGCGTGGAGCTATCAGACCGTTCACCACGACCTGTGGGATATGGATCTTCCGGCACAGCCGACGCTGGCGGACATCACCGTTAATGGTCAGAAAGTGCCGGTCATTTATGCTCCGGCGAAAACCGGCAACATTTTTGTGCTCGATCGTCGCAATGGTGAACTGGTGGTTCCTGCCCCGGAAAAACCGGTTCCCCAAGGTGCTGCTAAAGGCGATTACGTGACCCCTACTCAACCCTTCTCGGAACTGAGCTTCCGTCCGACGAAAGATTTGAGCGGTGCGGATATGTGGGGTGCCACCATGTTTGACCAGTTGGTGTGCCGCGTGATGTTCCACCAGATGCGCTATGAAGGCATTTTTACGCCGCCATCTGAACAGGGTACACTGGTCTTCCCGGGTAATCTGGGGATGTTCGAATGGGGCGGGATTTCCGTTGATCCGAATCGTGAAGTGGCGATTGCCAACCCAATGGCACTGCCGTTTGTTTCGAAACTGATCCCACGCGGTCCTGGTAACCCGATGGAACAGCCGAAAGATGCCAAAGGCACGGGTACGGAATCCGGCATCCAGCCGCAGTACGGTGTACCGTATGGCGTCACGCTCAACCCGTTCCTCTCACCGTTTGGTCTGCCATGTAAACAGCCAGCATGGGGCTATATCTCAGCATTGGATCTGAAAACCAATGAAGTGGTGTGGAAGAAACGTATTGGTACGCCGCAGGATAGTATGCCATTCCCAATGCCTGTACCGGTGCCGTTCAATATGGGTATGCCGATGCTTGGCGGGCCAATCTCCACGGCGGGTAACGTGCTGTTTATCGCCGCTACGGCAGATAACTACCTGCGCGCTTACAACATGAGCAACGGTGAAAAACTGTGGCAGGGTCGTTTACCAGCGGGTGGTCAGGCTACGCCAATGACCTATGAAGTGAATGGCAAGCAGTATGTGGTGATCTCCGCAGGCGGTCACGGTTCATTTGGTACGAAGATGGGCGACTATATTGTGGCTTATGCGCTGCCGGATGATGTGAAGTAAGGCTTGCTCAGATTGCTGACAACGTGCGATTTGTTCATGCCGGATGCGGCGTGAACGCCTTATCCGGCCTACAAAACTGACAACGTGCGCTTTGTTCGTGCCGGATGCGGCGTGAACGCCTTATCCGGCCTACAAAACTACAAAACATTTGCAAATTCAATACATTGCGCGTAGGCCTGATAAGCGTAGCGCATCAGGCAGTTTTGCGTTTGTCATCAGTTTCATGCCCGGAGAGATCCGGGCATATTTCCGAATACGGTCTTTTTATACCGTAAACCCTAACATCATCCCCGTATCTTCATGCTCCAGCAGATGGCAGTGCGCCATATAAGCATGTTCTTTCGGTGCATCGTGATTAAACTTCACCAGCACTTCGCTGACATTACCTTCTACCTTAACGGTATCTTTCCAGCCTGCGCGATGCGTCGCTGGCGGTTTGCCATTTTCTGACAAGATACGGAACTGCGTACCGTGGATATGGAACGGATGCAGCATCATGTCGCCCACGCCAGAGATAACCCAACGTTCGTACTGCCCTTTCGCCGCCGCAAACATCGGCTTATTCATATCAAACGCCTGACCGTTGATTTTGTTGGCATGGTGGAAATCAAACTTCCCGCTGTGGTTCATATGATTCATATTGCCGTGCCCCATATGGCCCATCATCTGGCTGTGATCCATCCCGGCCATCGCCTGATCGCCATATTTCTCCATCAGCATCTGCATCCCCATCATATCGAGCATTGGGTCCATAGAAAGTTGCAGCTTGCGTACCGTCAGCCCTTCCAGCGAAGGTAACGCAGGCAGGCTACTTAATGTGTCTGGCAAAGCACCAGAGGCACTAATGGCAATCGGCTGAATCCGCATTACCGGATGCGGCTTGTCAAACGGCGCAATCGCCATCCCCATCTGGCTGACCGGCAGCGTCACCAGGTCAAAGGGTTTGTTGTCGTTAACCTCCACCAGCACTTCAAAACGCTCGCCCATCAGCACTGGCAGCTCGTTCACCTTCACCGGTTCAGGTAGCAGACCGCCGTCGCTGGCAATCACATAAAGCGGGCGATTGTCGCTGGTGGCGAAATTGAGCGAGCGGGCATTACAGCCATTGAGCAAACGCAGGCGCAGCCAGCCACGCGGGGCAGCGTGTTGCGGGTAGATTACACCGTTGGTCAGCAACGTATCGCCAAACCAACCCACAGCGGCGGTCATCACATCCAGTTGATAATCAATCTGCCCGTCAGCGTTAAATTTTTTATCCTGAACAATCACCGGGACATCATCAATACCCCACTGTTTTGGCAGCATTAATTTCAGGATCTCGTCATCTTCAATCACCACCAAACCAGCCAGCCCCATCGCCACCTGACGTCCGGTCTTGCCATGTTGATGTGGATGGAACCAGCAGGTAGCGGCAGGTTGATCAACGTTCAACGTCACCGAGCGCTTGCCACCTGGCGGAATAATTCCCTGCGGGCCGCCGTCCACTTCACCCGGTACTTCCAGCCCGTGCCAGTGCAACGTCGTCTCTTCCGTCAGTTGGTTGTAGATATCAACCGTTACCGCTTTGCCGCGCTGTAATTTCACCGCCGGCCCCAGCAGATTGCCGTTATAGCCCCAGGTAGTTGCGGTTTTCCCGCCAAAGGTGGACTGACCTGCGCCAATAGTTAACTGAATGCGATTACGGGCATCGGTCGTGAGCAAATCAGGGATCGGTAACGTTGGGCGTTCCGCCGCAAATACTGCGCGGCTCCACAGCGGCAAGGCTGAAGCCACACCCAGCGCGACGGAATATTTCAAGAAATCACGACGTTGCATAGTTATTTCCTTATTCTTAAGCAGGCGAAACAAAATCAAACGTTGAGCATAGTCCTTCCCCTTACGGGAAGGTCAAGTCGCAGACACAATTTAATCGACAATAATGGTCGTCGCCTCGCTCGCAGTGTGCTAACGTTTATCTTCTTTAAGCCCCTGGTAGAAGCAATGAAGACGTTTTTCAGAACAGTGTTATTCGGCAGCCTGATGGCCGTTTGCGCAAACAGTTACGCGCTCAGCGAGTCTGAAGCCGAAGATATGGCCGATTTAACGGCAGTTTTTGTTTTTCTGAAGAACGATTGTGGTTACCAGAACTTACCTAACGGGCAAATTCGTCGCGCGCTGGTCTTTTTCGCCCAGCAAAACCAGTGGGATCTCAGTAATTACGACACCTTCGACATGAAAGCCCTCGGTGAAGACAGCTACCGCGATCTCAGCGGCATTGGCATTCCCGTCGCTAAAAAGTGCAAAGCCCTGGCCCGCGATTCCTTAAGCCTGCTTGCCTACGTCAAATAATCCCTGATACCTTTTTGTAGAAATATTGACCGTGCATCCGCGGTCAATGTTAGCTATTATGTTGCGCCATTTTTTTACGGGTGTTAACAAAGGAGGTATCAACCCATGGCCGAAAAAAAACAGTGGCATGAAACGCTACACGACCAGTTTGGGCAGTACTTTGCGGTAGATAACGTTCTGTATCATGAAAAGACCGATCACCAGGATCTGATCATTTTTGAGAACGCCGCATTTGGTCGCGTAATGGCGCTGGATGGTGTAGTACAAACCACCGAGCGTGACGAGTTTATCTATCATGAGATGATGACCCATGTTCCGCTACTGGCCCACGGTCACGCGAAACATGTGCTGATTATCGGCGGCGGCGACGGTGCCATGCTGCGTGAAGTAACCCGACATAAAAACGTTGAGTCAATCACGATGGTGGAAATCGATGCGGGTGTCGTGTCGTTCTGCCGTCAGTATCTTCCCAACCATAACGCCGGTAGTTACGACGATCCGCGCTTTAAACTGGTGATCGACGATGGTGTCAATTTCGTTAATCAAACCAACCAGACCTTTGATGTCATTATCTCCGACTGCACCGATCCTATCGGTCCCGGCGAAAGTCTGTTTACTTCTGCATTTTATGAAGGCTGCAAACGTTGCCTGAATCCTGGCGGTATCTTCGTCGCACAAAACGGCGTCTGCTTTTTACAGCAGGAAGAGGCCATCGACAGTCATCGCAAACTCAGCCATTACTTCAGCGATGTTGGCTTTTATCAGGCGGCGATCCCGACCTATTACGGCGGCATAATGACCTTTGCATGGGCGACAGATAACGACGCCTTACGCCATCTCTCAACCGAAATTATTCAGGCGCGTTTTCTCGCTTCTGGCCTGAAATGCCGTTATTACAATCCGGCAGTCCATACGGCAGCTTTTGCCTTACCCCAGTATCTGCAAGATGCACTGGCTTCACAGCCGTCCTAAGGAGAAGATAAGAAATTGAAAAAACTGAAACTGCATGGCTTTAATAATCTGACCAAAAGTCTGAGTTTTTGTATTTACGATATCTGCTACGCCAAAACTACCGAAGAGCGCGACGGTTATATTGCTTATATCGATGAACTCTATAATGCCAACCGTCTGACCGAAATCCTGTCAGAAACCTGTTCCATTATCGGGGCCAATATTCTTAACATCGCCCGCCAGGATTACGAACCACAAGGTGCCAGCGTCACTATTCTGGTGAGTGAAGAACCGGTTGACCCGAAACTCATCGACAAAACAGAACACCCCGGCCCACTGCCAGAAACGGTCGTTGCCCATCTCGATAAAAGTCATATTTGCGTACATACCTACCCGGAAAGTCATCCTGAAGGCGGTTTATGTACCTTCCGCGCCGATATTGAAGTCTCTACCTGCGGCGTGATTTCTCCGCTGAAGGCGCTGAATTACCTGATCCACCAGCTTGAGTCCGATATTGTGACTATTGATTATCGCGTGCGCGGTTTTACCCGCGACATTAACGGTATGAAGCACTTTATCGACCATGAGATTAATTCGATTCAGAACTTTATGTCCGAAGATATGAAGGCGCTGTATGACATGGTGGATGTAAACGTCTATCAGGAGAATATCTTCCATACCAAGATGTTGCTTAAAGAGTTCGACCTTAAGCACTACATGTTCCACACCAAACCGGAAGATTTAACCGACAGCGAGCGCCAGGAAATTACCGCTGCGCTGTGGAAAGAAATGCGCGAGATTTATTACGGGCGCAATATGCCCGCTGTTTAACGTCTCAGGCGGAGCACGGAGGCTCCGCCTGATTTACTTACTTCTGCTGCACGAAATTACGGTAAGCCGCCACCACCTGAAGAAAATCCTCAACGCCGCACAGCGACAAGCTCTCTTCATCGTAGTAGTTCATCCCCTCTTCCATTTCATCGCCAGCGAATTCCAGTTGATTGGCGCGAACCATCACCTCTTCACCATCCATCCATAGCGTGTATTCATGCCCTGCCCGTTGCCAGGAACGTTCGCTACCTTTCAATGCGTGCGCCGCTTGTTCCACTTCATCAAGCAAGGCCAGGTTTTCTTTCACCTCTTCATTAAACCAGTGCCCGACCACTTCATGCCCCATGGACATGCGCACCTTTACCACTCCGGTAATATCGCGCAGAAATTCGTAATCCATAGTGTGTTCCTCTGCTCCCGGCAATGCGCCGAAATCGCATTGCGCCATTGATGTAATTATCGCAGCCTTACCGGAGAAAAACAGCGGAACGGCGATGGTTTAGAAATAAAAAATGCCCGGGAATCTCATTCACCGGGCATTGTGTCGTTTATGCGCAGCGCGTGCGCTTACTTATTAAACCGCAGTCTGGAAAATCACCCCGTCCGCTTTTTCGGTGTACTGAGAAAGCTGGTCGAAGTTCAGATAACGGTAAGTATCAACGGCTGTTTTATCTACCTGCGCCACGTAGGTCTGGTACTCTTCCGGCGTCGGCAGTTTGCCAATCAGCGCCGCAACAGCAGCCAGTTCCGCAGAAGCCAGGAAGACATTCGCGCCAGTACCCAAACGGTTCGGGAAGTTACGGGTAGAGGTGGAAACCACCGTCGCACCGTCTGCTACACGCGCCTGGTTACCCATACACAGGGAACAGCCAGGGATCTCGATACGAGCACCACTCTTACCGAAGACGCTGTAGTAGCCTTCTTCGGTCAGCTGCGCAGCGTCCATACGCGTTGGCGGTGCCACCCACAGGCGGGTCGGCAACTGACCTTTGTGCGCATCCAGCAGTTTACCAGCGGCACGGAAGTGACCGATGTTAGTCATGCAAGAACCGATAAATACTTCGTCAATCTTCTCGCCCTGTACCGCAGACAGCGGACGTGCGTCGTCCGGGTCATTCGGTGCACAGAGGATTGGCTCTTTGATATCCGCCAGATCGATGTCGATCACTGCCGCGTATTCCGCATCTGCATCGGCTTCCAGCAGCTCAGGATTCGCCAGCCATTTTTCCATGCCCTGAATACGACGCTCCAGGGTACGACGATCGCCGTAACCTTCCGCGATCATCCACTTCAGCAGGACGATGTTAGAGTTCAGGTATTCAATGATCGGTTCTTTGTTCAGCTTGATGGTACAACCGGCAGCAGAACGCTCGGCAGACGCATCGGTCAGCTCAAATGCCTGCTCAACTTTCAGATCCGGCAGACCTTCAATTTCCAGAATGCGGCCAGAGAAGATGTTTTTCTTACCTTTCTTCTCAACGGTCAGCAGACCTTGTTTGATTGCATACAGCGGAATGGCATGTACCAGATCGCGCAGGGTGATACCCGGCTGCATTTTGCCTTTGAAGCGTACCAGAACGGATTCCGGCATATCCAGCGGCATTACGCCTGTTGCGGCTGCAAATGCCACCAGACCAGAACCCGCCGGGAAAGAGATACCGATCGGGAAACGGGTATGGGAGTCACCACCGGTACCGACGGTATCCGGCAGCAGCATACGGTTCAGCCAGGAGTGGATTACGCCGTCACCCGGACGCAGCGACACACCGCCACGGTTCATAATGAAGTCCGGCAGCGTGTGGTGCGTGTTCACATCAACTGGCTTCGGATACGCCGCGGTGTGGCAGAAAGACTGCATCACCAGGTCAGCCGAGAAGCCCAGGCACGCCAGGTCTTTCAGTTCATCACGGGTCATCGGGCCGGTGGTATCCTGAGAACCAACAGAAGTCATTTTCGGTTCACAGTACGCGCCCGGACGAATGCCTTTCACGCCACAGGCACGGCCTACCATCTTCTGCGCCAGCGAGAAGCCGCGATCGCTCTCAGCGACATCTTTCGCCTGACGGAACACATCGCTGTGCGGCAGGCCAAGTGCTTCACGCGCTTTGGTGGTCAGGCCACGCCCGATAATCAGCGGAATACGGCCGCCAGCACGCACTTCATCAATCAGCACATCGGTTTTCAGTTCGAAGGTTGCCAGCAGTTCGCCGGTTTCGTGGTTACGCACTTCACCTTTGTACGGGTAAACGTCAATTACGTCGCCCATGTTCAGGTTAGAGACGTCGACTTCGATTGGCAGTGCACCCGCGTCTTCCATCGTGTTAAAAAAGATTGGTGCAATTTTACCGCCGAGGCACAAACCACCGCCGCGTTTGTTCGGCACATGTGGAATATCATCGCCCATAAACCACAGAACGGAGTTCGTGGCGGATTTACGCGATGAACCCGTACCCACAACGTCACCGACGTACGCCAGCGGGAAACCTTTCTGTTGCAGAGCTTCAATCTGTTTGATCGGGCCAACAACACCAGGCTGATCTGGCTCAATACCTTCACGGGCGTTTTTCAGCATCGCCAGCGCGTGCAGTGGGATATCCGGGCGTGACCACGCATCTGGTGCCGGAGAAAGGTCATCGGTGTTGGTTTCGCCAGTGACTTTGAAGACGGTAACGGTCAGTTTTTCAGCCAGCGCCGGGCGATTCAGGAACCATTCGGCATCCGCCCAGGACTGCATTACCTGCTTCGCATATTCGTTGCCTGCTTTGGCTTTCTCTTCTACGTCATAGAAGTTATCGAACATCAGCAGCGTGTGAGAAAGTGCTTTGGCAGCGATCGGTGCCAGTTTGGCATCATCCAGCGCGTCGATCAGCGGATGAATGTTGTAACCACCCTGCATAGTGCCCAGCAGTTCAATGGCTTTTTCTGGAGTCAGCAGCGGGGATTTAGCTTCGCCTTTGGCGACAGCAGCCAGGAAGCCTGCTTTGACATAGGCGGCTTCATCGACGCCAGGGGGAACACGGTTGGTTAACAGATCTAACAGGAATTCTTCTTCGCCCGCGGGCGGGTTTTTCAGCAGCTCTACAAGTGCGGCCATTTGGTTTGCATCCAGGGGTTTGGGCGCAATCCCCTCAGCGGCACGCTCAGCTACGTGCTTACGGTATTCTTCTAGCACGACGGTTCTCCTCGCTCTCATTGTCATAGTGCGGCAGGCGATTCTCTTCACGCTCCTGTGAGACAGCAGTTTGTAGGGTAAATGCCCAGTACCGCAACGGGCAGAATAGCAGGATTTTGACGATGTGTTAATCTGTTTACAAAAAAGCAACATAAAAAAGTGGCTGAATCGTTAAGGATAGTCTAGAGAATGTTTCCCTCCGTAAAAACTTCGTTAATTCGCATGGTGATAATCACCTTTCTCAACGAATCCCAAGATTAGTCAAAATTTAAACTACCGCCTCTTTATACTCGGATGCACAGCACCTGCGGGTGGCAGTTCGCCGACCATTGCGATTTCCTTGAGATCCGAATTATGAAAATGACTTTGCCGTTTAAACCCCATGTGCTGGCGCTAATTTGCAGTGCCGGGCTTTGTGCCGCCTCTACCGGGCTATATATAAAAAGCCGCACAGTGGAAGCGCCTGTGGAAGCGCAATCGACACAACAGACTGCGCCTGACATCTCCGCAGTTACGCTTCCTGCAACGGTTTCCGCGCCTCCCGTAACGCCTGCCGTCGTCAAATCCGCATTCAGCACTGCTCAAATAGATCAATGGGTTGCACCTGTCGCGCTATACCCCGACTCTCTGCTTTCACAAGTGTTAATGGCATCAACCTATCCGGCAAACGTTGCTCAAGCAGTGCAATGGTCGCACGATAATCCACTTAAACAAGGCGATGCTGCTATTCAGGCTGTATCTGACCAGCCCTGGGACGCCAGCGTCAAATCACTGGTGGCCTTTCCACAGTTGATGGCATTGATGGGCGAAAACCCGCAATGGGTGCAAAACCTGGGCGATGCTTTTCTGGCGCAGCCGCAGGACGTGATGGACTCGGTACAGCGATTGCGGCAACTGGCGCAACAAACCGGCTCGCTGAAGTCATCAACTGAACAAAAGATCATCGCGACAACGAAAAAAGTCGTACCGGTAAATCAGCCCGCCAACGCCCCTGCCACACAATCAAATACCGTTTCTACGTCCAGCCCCGTCGTCGCAGAACCTGCACCGACCGTAATAACCATTGAGCCAGCCAATCCGGATGTGGTTTATATTCCGAACTACAACCCAAACGTGGTTTACGGCAGTTGGGCCAATACCGCTTATCCGCCAGTTTATCTGCCGCCGCCAGCCGGAGAACCGTTTGTTGACAGCTTTGTGCGCGGATTCGGCTATAGCATGGGCGTTGCTACTACATACGCACTATTCAGCAGCATCGACTGGGACGACGACGATCATGACCATCATCATCATGACGATGATGATTATCATCACCACGATGGCGGTCATCGTGACGGTAATGACTGGCAACACAACGGCGACAACATCAATATCGACGTCAACAATTTCAACCGTATCACCGGTGAGCATCTTACTGATAAGAATATGGCATGGCGGCACAATCCAAACTACCGTAATGGTATGCCCTATCATGATCAGGATATGGCAAAGCGGTTTCATCAAACCGATGTCAACGGCGGAATGAGCGCCACGCAGTTACCTGCTCCAACACGCGACAGCCAGCGTCAGGCGGCAGCAAGTCAGTTTCAGCAACGAACACACGCCGCCCCCGTCATTACGCGAGATACCCAACGTCAGGCAGCGGCACAGCGGTTTAATGAAGCTGAACACTATGGGAGCTATGACGACTTCCGCGACTTCAGCCACCACCAACCACTGACCCAGCAGCAAAAGGACGCCGCTCGTCAGCGTTATCAGTCGGCTTCTCCTGAGCAGCGCCAGGCAGTCCGCGAGAAAATTCAGGCTAACCCGCAGAATCAGCAGAGAAGAGAAGCGGCACGTCAGCGTATTCAGTCCGCGTCGCCTGAGCAGCGCCAGGCGGTTCGCGAGAAAATGCAGACTAACCCGCAGAATCAACAGCAAAGAGATGCAGCACGTCAGCGTATCCGGTCTGCCTCACCTGAGCAGCGTCAGGTTTTTCGAGAGAAAGTTCAGGAGAGCCGCCCGCAGCGTCTAAACGACAGTAACCATACTGCCCGATTGAATAATGAGCAACGGTCAGCGGTACGCGAACGGTTGTCTGAGCGTGGAGCAAGGAGACTGGAAAGGTAAATTGCAGGCGTAAAAAAGCGGCGTTGTTAGCCGCTTAAGACTGATGACAAACATCGAATCGCCCGATGCGCAAGCTTATCGGGCCTACATAAGCCATGCAATATATTGAATTTGCATGATTTTGTAGGTCGGATAAGGCGTTTACGCCGCATCCGGCATCAACCACGAGCACTTTATCAACAATCTGAAGCGGCCAGAATAGCCGCTTCTTAATTTGCAGGATGTTCCGGCAAACGAAAAATTACTTCTTCTTCGCTTTCGGGTTCGGCAGGTCGGTAATGCTACCTTCGAACACTTCTGCCGCCAGGCCCACAGACTCGTGCAGAGTCGGGTGCGCATGGATGGTCAGTGCGATGTCTTCAGCGTCACAACCCATTTCGATTGCCAGGCCGATTTCACCCAGCAGCTCACCGCCGTTAGTACCGACAATTGCACCACCGATCACACGGTGAGATTCTTTGTCGAAAATCAGCTTGGTCATACCGTCTGCGCAGTCGGAAGCGATAGCGCGACCAGAAGCAGCCCACGGGAAGGTGGCGGTTTCGTAGCTGATGCCTTTCTCTTTCGCTTCTTTCTCAGTCAGACCTACCCATGCAACTTCTGGTTCGGTATAGGCGATGGACGGGATAACTTTCGGATCGAAGTAATGTTTTTTACCGGCGATAACTTCAGCGGCAACGTGACCTTCGTGAACACCTTTGTGTGCCAGCATTGGCTGACCGACGATATCGCCGATAGCAAAGATGTGCGGTACGTTGGTACGCAGCTGTTTGTCAACGCGGATGAAACCACGGTCGTCAACTTCCACGCCAGCTTTGCCTGCGTCGAGGTTTTTACCGTTCGGCACACGACCAATCGCTACCAGCACGGCGTCGTAACGCTGCGGTTCAGCGGGTGCTTTTTTGCCTTCCATCGTCACATAAATGCCGTCTTCTTTCGCTTCAACGGCGGTAACTTTGGTTTCCAGCATCAGGTTGAATTTCTTGCTGATACGCTTGGTAAAGACTTTAACGATGTCTTTATCAGCTGCCGGGATGACCTGGTCGAACATTTCAACCACGTCAATCTGTGAACCCAGCGCGTGGTATACGGTGCCCATTTCCAGACCGATGATACCGCCACCCATTACCAGCAGGCGTTCTGGTACTTCTTTCAGTTCCAGCGCGTCAGTGGAGTCCCAGATACGCGGATCTTCATGCGGAATAAACGGCAGTTGAATCGGGCGAGAACCCGCTGCAATGATCGCGTTGTCGAAGTTGATCACGGTTTTACCGTTCTCACCTTCAACTTCCAGGGTGTTAGCCCCGGTAAATTTACCCAGACCGTTGACCACTTTGACTTTGCGGCCTTTCGCCATACCAGCCAGACCACCGGTCAGCTGATTAATCACTTTCTCTTTCCAGGTACGAATCTTGTCGATATCGGTTTTCGGTTCGCCAAAGACAATACCGTGTTCAGCCAGCGCTTTGGCTTCTTCGATAACTTTTGCTACGTGCAGCAGTGCTTTAGAAGGGATACAGCCGACGTTCAGGCAAACACCGCCAAGGGTGTTGTAGCGTTCTACGATTACGGTTTCCAGACCTAAATCAGCGCAACGGAAGGCAGCGGAGTAACCTGCGGGGCCTGCCCCAAGTACCACGACCTGAGTTTTGATTTCAGTACTCATCATGACCTCTATATATTTATCTCCGGCGGGTCTGACGTTTTTTTTATGACGCCCATTATCCACCGGGTCGTTCTATCCGTCGGTATTTTACAAAATTGTTAACAATTTTTAAACA
>ULMB01026402.1_pt1 | contig 12406 bp, 8 predicted proteins | sample 1951571 | NCBI WGS metagenome assembly ULMB01 (sample SAMEA4835542, study PRJEB28245) | human gut metagenome | biome: gut microbiome; material: fecal sample | place: Denmark | collected 2008 | reverse complement strand
AAAAGAAGGTGTGCTTTTTGACACACCTTCTTTGCGTTGTAAAAGGGCATCTTTTAGGAGCCAAAAGACGGCATTTTGCAACGCATTGAATATCAGTATGTTATCACACAGAAACAATCAACCTCAGCCATAACCCACTGATAGGGCCCAACAATGGCAGCCGCGGCTGGATAATGAGGTCTGCTGCAAGCCTAAACGCAAATCGCCCCGCAGGCCGAATACAGTCTGATTTTATAAGCAGACTGATGCTTTCTGCCGGGTATGTTACTCTTTCTGCCGGATTGCGGTCCGTCTGTTCTTGATGTAAGCAGCCATACCTGCGAAAAATCTGTCGGCCATCCACATCATATTAAACGAAAAAATCCTGCCTAATCTCTATGACAGATTTGGGTTAAAAGAAAAAAATTGGCGCAGAATAATAAGTACAATAAAAAAACATACGCGTCGTTTTGTAAGTATAGGTAATTACTGAAACAAACAATTTGTCAATCTGATATGAAAAAAAATCTAACAAGCCGCTGCCTTGCCATTCTGCTGATAGCCGGATTGTGCACAGTTAATGCCATGGCAGGCAAGGCAAAAAAAGAGGTTTACATTCCGATGGACTATTCGGCATGCGGATATCATGCGTCTGAAATAGCCATTCCGGATGTACGAAACGCTGTCTTCGTGGGCAGCAACGGGGCCGACTGCTACGAGAAACTGCAGCGCGCCATCAACTACGTGTCGGCACTGAAACCCGACAAGAACGGCCACCGCGGAGCCGTACTGCTGGGCGAAGGCACTTTCAGAATAAGCAAACCGCTGCGCATAAGCACATCGGGAGTGGTGATAAGAGGTGCCGGACGCGACAAGACCACCATAATAAAGCAGGGCTATGACAGAGGTGCACTGCTCTATATCGAGGGCGGAATGAAGATGACTGGAGGCGACACCATTGCCGTCGCAGGCGAAAAGACAATGGCCGGAGCCACTACGCTGACGCTGACATCTGCCGCCAAAATACAGAAATGCAGCCGTATAAGAATCGTAAGGCCGTCGACAAAGGAATGGATAGCGTCGCTCTGCTGCAACGACTTCGGCGGAGGACTCGACTACACCGGATGGAAACCCACAGACATCGACATAACATGGGACAGAACCGTCAGCGCCGTTAACGGCAACAGCATAACGCTCGACGCGCCAATAACCACCACGCTCGACAAGAAATACGGCGGGGGCTTCGTTGTTACGGGATATAACAGCGCAGAGATAAGCGAATGTGGCGTTGAGAACCTTACTCTCATGTCGGAACACAACTCATGGAACCCTAAGGACGAGGACCACTGCTGGGACGCGATTTGGGCTGACAATGCGCGCGACTGCTGGGTAAGACGTGTGGAATTCAGGCACTTCGCAGGCAGCGCAGTAAATTTGCAGAAGCAGACAAGCCGCATAACGGTTGAAGACTGCATTGCAGGCGAGCCCGTGTCGGAGACAGGAGGATGGCGCAGATGCGTGTTCATAACACGCGGACAGCAGACCCTGATACAGCGCTGCGTGTCGCGCCAGGGCATACACGACTTTGCGGCAGGCTTCTGTGCGGCAGGCCCCAACGCCTTTGTACAGTGTGAGGGCGAAAACTCTTTGGGCTTCAGCGGAAGCATTGGCTCATGGGCAGCCGGACTGCTGTTTGACATTGTGAATATCGACGGCAACGACATAAGCTTCAAGAATCTTGAGCAGTTCCAGTTTGGAACGGGCTGGAACACGGCCAACAGCATGATGTGGCAGTGTACAGGCTCAACTCTCTACTGCTACTCGCCCGACAGCGACAACCGCAACAGCGCACACGGATGCTGGGGCACGCTGACAGGCAACGCCGAATGGACAAGCAGCAACGACCACGTGCAGCCGCGCAGCCTCTTCTACGCACAGCTCGAGAAGCGCATGGGCAAAGAAGCCATAAACGGATACATACTGCCCAGAAACACCAATGCATCGAGCAGCCCTGAGATTGCACAGGCGCAGATCATGGCACAGGTGTCACTGACACAGCCAAGACTGACTATGGAGATGTGGATAGACTCTGTGCCCTACACAGCAAGCACATCGGCCAAAGGCGTGAAAGACATTGAGAGCGTGAAAGGAAGCAAGTATGACGTGGCTGAAAATGGCGGCAAAGCCATGAAATTTGCAATAGAGAACGGCCACATCACAGCCGACGGCAAGCTGATAACGGGCAACAACTACCAGATACCATGGTGGGCCGGACGCGTAAAGGACAACTTCGTGAAGAAAGGCGCACGCCCTGCCATAACACGCTTCGTGCCGGGACGCGAGGGCACAGGCTGGACCGACCGCATAGACTCTGTGGTGACATATCTCGACAAAAACAACTTCTGCATCTTAGACCACCACTACGGACTGTGGTATGACCTGCGCCGCACTGACCATGAGCGCGTGCGCCGTGCCGACGGCGACGTTTGGGCTCCGTTCTACGAACAGGCTTTCAGCCGTACAGGTCAAGGCACCGCATGGGACGGCCTGAGCTGCTACGACCTTACAAAGCCTAACCAATGGTACTGGATGCGACTCAACGAGTTTGCCGAAAAAGGTGCAGAGAAAGGCATACTGCTGTTCAACCAGAACTATTTTCAGCACAACATACTCGAGGCAGGAGCCCACTGGGTAGACTGTCCGTGGCGTCCGGTGAACAATGTCAACGGCACCGACTTTCCCGAACCTGTGCCTTTCACAGGCGACAAGCGTATATTCATGGCCGAGCAGTTCTACGACATCAACAACCCCATACTGCGACCGCTGCACAAGCAGTACATCCGCCAGTGTCTCGACAACCTCAAGGACAAGGGCAACGTGGTGCAGCTGCTGAGCGAGGAATATACAGGTCCGCTGCACTTCACACGCTTCTGGCTCGAGACAATAGCCGAATGGGAAAAAGAGACAGGCCTGCATCCTATGGTGGCGCTGAGCTGCACGAAGGACGCCCAGGACGCCATACTTGCAGATCCGGAGCTGTCGAAGGTGGTAGACATCATCGACATAAGATACTGGCACTACAACACCAAGGGACTTTGGGCGCCAGAGGCAGGCAAGAACCTTGCTCCGCGACAGTTCATGCGCAAGATGAAGGTAGGCAAGACAGGATTTGCCGAGGCATATAATGCCGTGAAGGAATACCGCACAAAGTATCCCGAAAAGGCAGTAACATTCTTCTCGCAGCAATATCCGCAGTATGGCTGGGCCATCCTCATGGCCGGAGGCTCTTGTCCAAACGTGGCCATAGGCAGCGACAAACTGCTGACCGACCTGACAAAGATGAGCTACATCAGCGGCGAAGGCAACTCAGCCACTCAGGTGATAGGCAACCCTGCCGTTGGATATGTGATATATGCCCATGGCGAAGGCGACATTACGCTCAACGTTGAGAATGGAAAATACACACTGCATGCCGTCGACACGAAAAGCGGACTGGTAAAAACTGTGAAGAAGAGCGAAAAAATTTCAGGCACATACACAATAAGCGGTAAAGCCAAAGACATAGCCTACTGGCTGGAAAGATTATAAGAAATCATAGAATTTACTGATAACAGGTGTTGATTTTACACGTCAATACCTGTTTTTCGTATTTATAAATCAATTTTTCCCATTCTTTTAAGCCGTTCATCACTAATTTTGCAGCAAAAGAACGAGAAAACCTATGATTAACTTTACCGAACTTTACGACAAAACAATTGATAACCTTTTCGCATTCGGAACCAAATTCACCTCCGACCGCGAAATGATTAAAGACTGCATACAGGACGTCTTTGTCAAGTTGTACACCAAACGCGGTGAACTTGAATCTGTGATCAACATTGAGTCGTATCTGTATGTATCATTAAGGAACAGAATCAACGACGAGTTCAGACACAACACTCATGTCTGCGACAACGAAATTAACGATAACAACGTCAAGCCGCTCTTCGACAGCGAGACGTACGACATGGAGCGCATCGAAGAAGAGCAGAAAAAGAACAGCACCCTTACAGAATATGTTAAATGCCTGTCGCCCAGGCAGCAGCAGATAATAAAGCTCTACTATATTGAGCAGCGCAAATATGACGATATCTGCCAGATTATGGGCATAAACTATCAGTCGGTGCGTAACCTCATGCACAGAAGTCTGCTAAGATTGCGTTTTTTAGCAGCAAGAAATGAGGCTGTATAAAGAGTACAAAACAAACTGCTTGCCGTCATATTATAAAATAATATAAGATGGCAAAAAAACAGAACATTAAAACAATGGCTGACAGGATTCTGTCAGGCAACAGATTTAACATTCCCCCTCTTACAGAGATGGAGAAAAAAGAACTCAAAGAGAGAACTCTATTGACTATTTTACAGCTGAAAGAGCTTTAACGCATAATACACTTTTTTATAATAGCAAACGAGAACGGCCGCAAATCTTATGATTTCTGCGGCCGTTCGTTATCAAAAAGACTTATTTTTACCATTATTTATTACAACGCATTTTTAGCACGCCTATCTATTTTCGCATACATCAACCGCAGCATATCCTGTATGTAAAAGCCAGGAAGAAGACATTGCAGCATAACCGGCACTGCAAACGAAACGTACCTAAGGCAAAACCGTACATATATAAAAACAGGACCGCAACACTGCGGCCCTGCCAGAATAATTGATATAATCTAATACAAATCAGGCTTAGTCAGACACCTGATTATTCGCTTTTTGCTGTCTTTATTTCGCCTTCTTTGTTGACATCAAGCTCAAGCACCTTCAGACTTCTTAGCCATGTAACGTCGTTAGAGGGCACACAGTCGTGATGGAACAGATACCATTTGCCTTTATATTCAACAATAGAATGGTGAGTTGTCCAGCCTACCACCGGCTCAAGAACCACCCCCTTGTATGTAAACGGACCATAAGGGTTATCGCCAACGGCATAACACAGCAGGTGGCTGTCGCCGGTTGAATAAGAGAAATAATACTTACCATTGAACTTGTGCATCCATGAAGCCTCAAAGAAGCGGTGAGGATCAGAGGCAGCAAGCGGCTTGCCGTTTTCGTCAACCACAAGCACGGGTTTCGGCTCTTCGGCAAACTGCAGCACGTCATCGGTCATCTTAACCACTCTTGACGGCAATGCAGGCTCATCTCCTTCGGGCAGATACTCCTTGCCCATAGCCTTGTTGTCCTTATAACGCTGAAGCTGTCCGCCCCAAAGTCCGCCGAAATATACATAAATAGAGCCGTCATCATCCTTGAATACACAAGGGTCTATCGAGTAAGATCCGCGAATGTGGTCGGCCTGCGGCTTAAACGGACCTTCCGGTCTGTCAGCAACAGCCACTCCGAGGTGGAACACATCGTTCTTGTCCTTTGCGCTGAAGATAAGATAATACTTACCGTCTTTCTCAACGACATCATTGTCCCACAGCTGTCTGCCTGCCCATGGAATATCCTGCAGATCGAGAATCTTGCCACAGTCGGTAGCCTCTTCGTTCTCAATATCAGTGAGCGTGAGCGCATGATAGTCTTTCATTTCGAAATGACCGCCGTCGTCATCAAACGCAGCACCTGAATCCCAGTCGTGAGACGGATAAATATACAGTTTGTCGTTAAACACATGTACAGACGGGTCTGCCATATAATCAGACGGGAAAAGATATCTTGCTTTTTTCATGATTATTAATTTTAAAAGTTGTTTCTATTTAATTTATTGAACTTATTTCTCAAAGATCTTTATAATCTTATCGACCACCGGCTTAGGCTTATTGCTGCGGTCGAAGAGCAGCGGATAGTTTACACGTCCGGGAACGGGGAAATCGTTAAGCCATGAACGTGTGTCAGTAACACCCCACAGAGTGACGCGCGAGATCTGTCCGCGATGGCGATAGTAGATATTGAAAATGTCGAGATAACGCTTTTCAAACTCTTTTTCAACTGCCTCGGGAAGTCCGTTCTTATACGGATTCAGTGCATCAGCATACTTGAAGTTCTGGCTTATCTCAGCTCCGCCAAACTTCTCAGGATTAGGCAGGACATTTACATCAAGCTCAGTAATCATCACCTTAACGCCACAGGCAGCAAAGGCATCTATCGACTTCTCGTATTCATCAAGGTCGGGATATTCGAGTCCGTTGTGCGACTGCATTCCGATTCCGTCAACGCGGTAGCCTTTCGACTTCAGCTCTCTGACAATACGGCAAACTGCGTCGCGCTTTGCTGGCTTTGCCAACGAATAGTCGTTGATATAGAGTTCCGCATTAGGATCGGCCTCGTGGGCAAACTTAAATGCAAGTTCAACAAATTCAGGACCTATTATGCGATAATATGGAGAATTACGGAAGGTTCCGTCATCGTTAAAAATCTCGTTTACGACATCCCATCCCAAGATACGTCCCTTGTAACGGCCTACAACTGCTGAAATATGACGGTGCATACGGTCGATGAGTACATCGCGTGAAACCGTGTCGCCGCGCTCGTCGGTAAACATCCATACAGGAGGCTGAGAATGCCATACAAGGCAATGACCGATAATGGCGAGACCGTTGTCCTGACCGAATTTTACAAAGCGGTCGGCATCGTCCCAGAAGAAACGGTTTTCTTCAGGATGAATATCCTCCCCTTTCATACAGTTTTCTGCCACAATAGAGTTAAAGTTATTCTTAACGACGTTTGTTTCATCCGGCGTCCTGTTCCATATCTGGTCAACATTCATGGCCGCTCCGACCAGGAAGTAACGTCCCAATACATCTTTAAGAGTCTTGGTATTTCCGGCAGAAGCGGGCAATACACTTGCCATAGCGAACATACATGCCAGCAAAAATACTACATTTCGTTTCATTTTTATATTAAGCTTTTTCAGTTGAACGTTTTTCTATTTCCATGTTTATCTTGTCAATAACCTCGTCTGTAAGCTCATATTTTGAAATTATGAACATTGAAAGGCCTAACAGCAAGGCCGGAATGACAGCTACAAGCCAAAGAATACCCTGCTCTGCAAAAGCAGTCTGCGAAACAGAATTGTTCTTGTCGAAACCGACAAAAGCCAAAATAAGGCCGGGAACAACGCCTCCGAGAGCCATACCGGCTTTATAGAATATACCGGTAAGGGCGTTTACGATGCCTGAAATACGCTTGCCATGAGTGTATTCGCCATAAGAAATAACCTCAGGAACGAGCGCCCACATATATCCCGTGGCAACGATAACTCCGGTAGACTTGATAAACTGTGCAAGATATACCAGCCATATCTGTGAACGGAGCGACGGCACCATTGAGATAATATAAATAAGTATCATACCGAGAATGGCAACAGACAAGAAAATGTTGAACATGCCACGCTTGCCAACCTTGCGCTTGATGGCCGGAACCATAGGCATGAAAATAAATGCCGGAACTGAACCAAGAGCCATGAAGTAAGCCAGCTGGTCGGCTGAAGAGTGTATGTTGTAAATCATGTAATAAGAACCGGCAGAGTTGCCTATTGCCATCATGGCGAAAGCCGTTACAAAGAAGAAGGCAAGAATGCGCAACGGACGGTTGCGGCGGAACTCAACCCAAAGGTCGCTCACCTTAACGTCGTCGGTCTCACTCTTATCCATAACCACACGTTCCTTTGTCTGAGTGAAGCAGAACAGCAGCAACACAAGACCGGCCACTGCATAGATGGCCATTGTTACGAACCAGGCATTGGCTGATTCAACGGTATTTATCTTGCCGTCGGGCGATAATGTTGCCACAATCATAGGTATGCCATATGCAACGGCAAGTCCGCCGACGTTTGCAAGGAACATTCTTACAGACGTAAGCACGGTTATCTCTTCCGTATCGCGGGTCAGCGACGCATTAAGCGCGCCATAAGGCACATTTATCAGAGTGTAGAGCATAGACATGCCCACATAAGTGATGTATGCATAAAGCAAAGACCCGGAGAAGCCATCCCAGAAACATAATATGGCGAAACCCGTAAGCGGCACGCCGGCCAGCAAAAGGTAAGACCTGTACTTGCCAAACCTTGGATTATGCTTATCGACATAGGTTCCTACAACAGGGTCCCAGATAACATCTACCACCCTGACAATCAGGAACATAAATGCAGCAGCAGAAGGGTCGAGGCCATATACGTTTGTATAAAACATAAGCAGATACATCGATATGGTCTGATAAATAAGGTTTTGGGCCAAATCACCTGATCCGAAACCTATTCGCTGAAGCCACGACAGCTTGTAAAAGCCTCTCGAGGCTGCGTTTTCCATCGTGTTTGAACTCATCTTTTTTAATTTAAATTTGTTTTGTAACTAAGGTAAACCAATTATGCTATTTTATTATTTTTGCGGCATACTCACCCATAACCTTATATCCTGCGGCATTAGGATGCAGCCAGTCGTCCTGCAAATCTGCCTTGAGCTTTGAAGGCTCTGAAGGATCGCGCATAAGCTTGTCAAAGTCTATCACGTCATCAAACGTTCCGCTCGTCCTTATCCACTCGTTCACTGCCTGTCGTGCAGCCTCACGGAAGAATGTAAAATAAGAATGTCCGGCAAAAGGAGTTATCGTTGCTCCATATACCTTATATCCACGTTCGCGTGCCTTCTTGGCAAGCTGCTGATAAGCCTCAATAAGCTTGGCTGCCATAGCCTCACTGTTGCCGTTGATAGAACCCAAGTCGTTGACACCCTCAAAAATCACCACAGCCGAAACGCCTCTCTGTGCCAGGATATCCCTGTCATAGCGCTGCATGGCAGGCGTACCGAGTCCGCCGTTCAACACGCAGTTGCCGCCAATTCCGAGGTTAAGCACTGCCAGGTTCTTTCCGCCGGCCTGCAGGTTTGTTGCCAGGATGTCAGTCCAACGATTCTGCATATTTGTAGTACTTCCTCTACCGTCTGTTATCGAGTTACCCAACACAGCCACTGCACTATTTTCATTTCCGCAAATATCTATTGCTGAAATATTGTACCAGTGGTCTACCTTTATTCCTTTTGAGAAATCGCTGCCGGGCTTTGACACACCTTTAATAATATATGACGTTGTACGCGAACCGAGATGTGATGTGGCTTCTGAAGGCGTGCTGCCATAATTTATTGTTATGGCAAGGCGCTGCAGCGGTTTAAGGTCAAACTTAACGGCATCAGACATTACAGCCTTGCCGGCTGCAATGGTAACATTGCGTTTCTTGCCAAAAGTAAGATACTTTGCCGAACTCTTGTCGATAACACACGAATCTTCTGCATCTGCGATGTAAACCGACTTGATTTCAACAGGCGTCTTGCTGTATTCGTTTGAAAGTTGAAGCCTCAAGACATCTCCACCAACCGAAACACGCACAATCTGACGCAACGACATGCCCGACAAGTCGGTCTCGGCAGGCATATCCTTTCCGGCAGCAAGCTGAGGTGCCGCTGCCCATGTGCCGGTCCACCGGTTATCCTTAACATCATTACCGGCATTGGCACTCATTGCAATGCTCAACAGAGCAACAATAAAAAACTTTTTCATGTTATTAAATATTAAAGAAACAAGCCGTCGGTGTCACAGCCTTGATGAAAAAGCAGACATCAGTCAGGCTTATACAAAATCAAAATTATTTATCAATTGCAAAAATACTCCATTGTTTTCTAAATGGGGATTATTTTCGTTACCATTGCGTTTCAATTCGTATCATCGGCAACTATTTACAACAAATAAATTAGGTTTTTTATATTTACGTAAGTATTTTTGCATAAAAAACCTTAGTAATATGAAAAATAAAGTAGTTACAGCATTTGTATTCTTTATCTTTTTTGCATCATTAAAAGCTTTTAGTGCAAATAGCTTTATCAGTTTTTCGGCAGGCGACATGCTGCTGAACCAGAACAATGAAGTGACTATATTTGTTGACCAAAACGACTGTAAGGGTGTGATGACGGCTGTACGCAACATGTCAACTGACATCAACAAAGTTTGTGGAGCAGACGTAAAGATCAGCACAAACAGCAACAACGCAAAAATCATTGTAGGCACAATAGGCCACTCTGCTGCCATAGACAAAATAATGAAACAGCGCAAGAACGACATGAAGCAGCTGAAGGGAAAACGAGAGATGTATGTCATCACCATCGACAACGGCCAGCTGGTGATTGCCGGCAGCGACAGAAGAGGTACGATATACGGAATTTATGAACTGTCAAAACAGATTGGCGTCTCGCCATGGTACTATTGGGCAGACACTCCTATCGAACAGCACAAACATATATATATAAAAAAAGGTGTCTATACGGACGGTGAACCGGCCGTAAGATACCGTGGAATTTTTCTCAACGATGAAGCTCCATGCCTCACAACATGGGTGAAGAACACCTTTGGCACAGAATACGGCAACCACGAGTTTTATGCAAAAGTGTTCGAACTTATACTCCGTCTGAAAGGTAACCTGCTATGGCCGGCCATGTGGGGATGGGCCTTCTACGCTGACGATGAGCTTAACAGCAAGACTGCAGACGAGATGGGAGTGATTGTAGGCACATCGCACCATGAACCTATGGCACGCAACCATCAGGAATGGGCACGTAACCGTGACAAATACGGAAAGTGGAACTATAACACAAATCAGGAAGTACTTGACAAATTCTTTAAGGAAGGAATTGAAAGACGACAGGGTACAGAAGACATTGTAACCATCGGCATGAGAGGCGACGGTGACGAGGCAATGAGCGAGGAGTCTGACGTAGCACTGCTCGAAAAGATAATACGCAACCAAAGACAGATAATCAGTGACGTTACAAAGCAGCGGGCAGACAAGACCCCGCAGATGTGGGCACTTTATAAAGAGGTTATGGACTATTACGACAAAGGCATGAAGGTGCCAGACGACGTTACCATACTGCTGTGTGACGACAACTGGGGCAACGTAAGACGCGTGCCAAACGCAAAAGAAGCAAAACGTGCCGGAGGCTGGGGTCTGTATTACCACGTTGATTACGTTGGCGCACCAAGAAATTCAAAATGGATAAACGTAACACCCACACAGAATATGTGGGAACAGCTCTCGCTGGCTTCTGAATACGGCATAGACCGCATCTGGATATTAAACGTAGGCGACTTAAAACCTATGGAATATCCTATCAGCCTGTTCCTCGACATGGCATGGAATCCAAAGAGATATAACGAAACCAACATAACCGACCACACCCTCGACTTCTGTAAACAGCAGTTTGGCGACGAACAGGCAGAAGAAGCTGCACGCCTGCTTAACCTCTGCTGCAAGTACAACGGAAGAATCACGGCAGAAATGCTTGACCGCAACACATATAACCTTGAAACCGGCGAATGGGAAAAGGTTGTCAACGACTATATGAAACTGGAAGCAGAAGCACTGCGACAGTTTATCACGCTGAAAGATGAATATAAGGACACATACCGCGAGATAATCCTGTTCCCCATACAGGCTATGGGCAACCTTTACCAGATGTATTACGCACAGGCCATGAACCACAAGCTATACAAGAACAACGACCCTGATGCAAATATATGGGCCGACAAAGTGGAAGAAGCCTTCAGACGCGACTCTGTATTGTGCGCGCAATATAATCATGAGATTGCCGGCGGAAAATGGAACGGCATGATGATCCAGAAGCACATTGGATACACCAGCTGGAACGACGATTTTGAGAAAGATATGTTGCCCGAAGTGTTCAGAATAGCAGAAAACAACGCCGAAGGCGGCTTCATACACAAGGCAAGCAACGGCTATGCAGCCATAGAGGCAGAACATTTTTACAGCAAGGCTGATGCCCAAAATGCCAAGTGGACTGTAATCCCATTTATGGGCAGGACTCTGAGCGGAATATCATTAAGACCATACAACAAGGAGGTTGAAGGCGCCGGACTGACATACAAATTCGTTACAGACGGTAAATACACAGGCGATGTTAAGGTATATGTCGTAGTGAAATCAACTCTCGACTTCCTCAATAAAGGCGGACTGACCTATAACATCAGTATTGACGGCAGCGAAGCCAAAACAATAAACTTCAACAAGGATCTGAACGAAAGTCCGGAGAACATCTATACGGTCTACTACCCCACTGTTGCCCGCAGAGTTGTTGAGAGCGTAATAACACTGCCGCTCGGAAAAACAAGCGACAACATGCATGAAATAAAGATAACGCCCAACGATCCGGGCATCGTGTTTGAAAAAATCGTTATAGACATGGGCGGATACAAAAATTCATATCTGCACATGAAAGAATCTGAGAAGTTCAGGACGATGTAATCATAATAAAGGCAAATAAAACATAAAACAATTTGGCGGTTAAGATTTTTTCGTTATTTTTGTAGTTATACAACAAACGGATATGAAAAACTTTAAACTTGCTATTTACTTTATTATATATTTGTGTGTATCGTTGTTGGC
>ULMB01008089.1_pt1 | contig 12734 bp, 18 predicted proteins | sample 1951571 | NCBI WGS metagenome assembly ULMB01 (sample SAMEA4835542, study PRJEB28245) | human gut metagenome | biome: gut microbiome; material: fecal sample | place: Denmark | collected 2008 | reverse complement strand
AATTTGTCCCGATTTTAACGGGACACTAATGAAAATATAATAAAAATTATAGTTATGGGCAAAATAAAAACAGCAAAAAGACAAACTATTTGGAATGTTATCAATATCAAATCACGCGGCATCCAAACCCCACAAACCTATATCCATGCTTTTGAATGCTTGAAAGAACAAGACCCCTTGATTCAACTAAGAGGTAATCGACACATGAGTATTAAATCAATGTCTCAAGGCTCATATATAGAAAAAGAAGGGTACACCCGATCCATTCTTGTAAAATTAAGTGCATACGACATATTAGATTCTGACAAATTTTATAATAGAAGAAGTAAAGAAAATGTATCTTTGTATTTAGATCCTGACATTGTTGCCAATGAATCTGAAATAGAGCTTATTTTCGTTCCTAAGATTCATCGCTTTGCAATGCCAAAGAGCAGTAAAATTTCTTTGAAAAATGTGCTAAAATACTTCTAGGAAGCATTGGATAAGACAATGGGAGCCAATAGTTTTGATGTAACCATTGTAAAAGATAAAGACGTTATACAACGTATTTTTTCTTCTTATGCCATTTATTCAATTGAAGCAGATTTCACCTACTCTAATCGGGATCCATCCCAGAATTTTCAGGCTGTGTTTGATCAAAAGATTAGAGAAATGAATCCGACTCAGTTTAAAATGAACATAAAAGGAACAAAAGACCAACCACTGGAAGCTCCATCAGACGGATTAATAGAAGCCGCTGCTAATATGTCTGAAAGTAATGGATATATTAAGGCTCGTATCTGTGAGCAAGCAGGTGGAAAAGTTACAACTATCAATACAGAACGTTATCCTTTAAATATGCAAGTGAATAACGCTGGAGATGATATATATACTGCAACTTATAATGAACTAATAAACAGATTTGGTAACGAACCAACAGAGCATGAGCAATAAAAATAGTTTCTTTGGATGGACAGCTGTCTTTCAGCTTTATACGCTGAAAGACTTTTTAAAAGATTCTATATATCCGGTCATATTCTCTGCTATTGTAATGGCTTTAAGCATAATCTGTGATATTGAATCTTACACCCTTTTAGGTAAGACTCTAAATATCGGACTAACCATTGTCCCTGTTATGCTTTCATTACTTATAGCGGCTTATGCCATATTACTATCTATGTTCTGCTCAAATACAGGAAAAACAATAGCAAATCAAAATGGAGGAAAAGAATTACTGGATGAACTCAACTCTGATTTCGCCACAAGTATTTTTGCTTCTTTTATAGGAATCCTTTTCTTTATTGGCGGATCATTAATTCACCAACTAAAATTTGATTTTATATACGCTGATTTCGTCAATTATAGTGCTCTTTTTTTATCGGATTACCTGCTGTTTTTTTCTGTCTTCATTTTAAAAGATTTAGTTATCGGTATTTTTAACATCGGACGAGTTGCTACACATTTTCAAGAATAAAAATTTATAGCTATAATTTTTATAGTACATTTAATAATATGCGGAGATTTATAAATTGGATTAAACAAAATCCTATACTCTTAATTGCTTATATCTGCGTTGGAATAGGATTGCTCATTTGGGGAGGATTCTTATTACTTATAAACAAGACCTATGACGTTGGTGGAGATTTAACTCCTGAGGAAATGGCTCAAACTGGACAAGTAGGCGATTTTATTGGTGGTATTGTGGGGGCTATTTGGGCTTTAGCTGGAGTTTTCCTTTATTTTTCCGCTATTCGACTACAAACAAAAGAATTATCTCGTCAAGCTTCGACTGAAGATGAAAATCGCTATACGGAACAAATCAAACAGTTAGAAAATACATTTTTCAATCTACTCAATATACAGCAGAATATTAAACAAAATCTTTCATCTAACTTTCGAGACATAAAATATAATGGTAGTAAATTTGAACGCAATTTCCATGCTTACAGTGGAAATGACTTTTTTGACTATGCACAACGGGATTTAAGACTACTATATAAATTTCAAATGAGAGATAAGTTTATCATTGATGACGAGATTTATATTAAAAATATTCCACATCCTTATGATGAAGCAACTGCTCAATATGTGATGGAAAATATTTTAATAAATGATATCATTAAGGATATGAGCATAAGAGAAGAAGATTTTAAACGAATTAAAGGACAAAATTCCGAAGTGGATATATGCCGAGCTGTTTATTTCTATTATTTTCTTTATTATGCCCCTTCAATTGGCCATTATTGCCGACATTTATACAATATATTAAAGTATATAGATACGAGTAAACGAGACATTATCCGATTTATTTGTAGAACTTATAATAAAGAAGATCGTAGAAGAAAATTGATTGATTTACACAAACGTATTCGATGCTACGTTGCGTTTCTACAATCAAGTCTATCAACCGCGGAGTTGATAATCTTATTCTATAACAGCTTAGTTTTTGAAAAAGCAAAAAAGTTCTATATCAAGTATCAAATACTTGAGAACCTCCATGACTCAGCTTTATTCATGTCATACCATAATACAATGGTATCTGGTTATTCATTTAAATCAACAAAGAATCTGGCAAACAGCATTTTTAAGAACTAGATATGTTATATTCCCCCAGCGGAAACTCCCCCAAAAGTTTCCGCTTATTTTTTGCCCTCCTCTAAACATTTTATTACATTTGGGCTATATTTTTTATAATAAATTTAATAGCCGTAAAATGGAAACACAAGATTTCGTCGCAATAGACTTTGAAACCATGACACCGGAGTTAACCAGTGCATGCGCCATAGGACTTGTAAGAGTCCATAGTGGAGTGATCAGCCAGAAGTTCTACTCACTTATCAAACCGATACCTGACTCCAGAACTGAACGCAACACCCATGTACATGGACTGACGGACGAGATGGTAGCCGGCGCTCCCACCTTCTCCGAACTGTTCCCTCTGCTAAAATCCTTCATCGGAGATCTCCCGATTGTATGCCATAAGAGCTCCACAGACATTAATGTCTTCAGAAGCTGTATGGAATACTATGGTCTGACCGGAATTGATCTAACACGCTACATAGATACACTGGAACTGTATGGAAAAGGGTTAAAAACATGCTGCGAAGAAAACGGTATCCTGCTTGTTAATCACCACGACGCGCTGGCTGATGCGGAAGCCTGTGCAAAGCTCTATCTCTGCTACCAGGGACACCTGGCGAAAGACCTTGCACATTACGACCTGAAGGAAGTGATGGCCAACAAGGACGCACGTAAGTACGAACATGACACCCTGATGCCCTTATCTGAGGAAGAAATAGAAAACAAGGATACGATTTTTTTCCAAAAGAAAGTGGTAATTACAGGTGTCTTTTGCGCCTACCCTGACCGCGATGAACTCGGTTCTATCTTGAAATCATTCGGTGCAGATATAAATACGACAATATCAGGCAAGACAAATATTGTTATCGTCGGAGAAGGTGCCGGCCCGTCCAAGCTAAAGAAAATCGAGGAACTTAATGCTAAAGGGAAGAACATCCGACTTATTTATGAGAAGGAATTATGCGAAATAATGAGCGAAATAACTAAACACTAAGAATATGGCTATAAAAAAAGAAAATGTAAACTTGACCTACGATGCTTTGTGGTTCAAGACTTTTATGGACAGTGGAGAAATGACATTCTACAATCGTGAAATTTTTATTTCTCCGGGTATGGCTGGAAGACTGGATATCTTCATGCAGTTGCTGGGTAATGTGGGCGGATATGCCAGAACTACAAATTTTGACAAGGATATTGATGTAGTGGTGGTGTCTGACTATCTGATGAAAAAATTCAAGAATGGAGAAAAGGATGAATTCTTCCAGATGCTGGAAGATTTGATCAACGCCAATGCAACTCCCTACCGCAAATTGAAATTTGTTACAGAGTCAATAGTGCTGGATTATCTTAATACTCGTGCTAATGGGCAGCTTCGTCAGAACAAAAAGGATTTGAAAGATAAAGATACAACTCCGACACTGAAAGAAGCTATCATGCAAGGTATCGATAGGGATGAGCTAATGCTTGGTATGATAAAAAAGTACAAGGATTCAACGAAGGAACCGCAACAGCAAAATTTATTTTGAGACATAAATAAGTATGATTGGATTTATTCTTATAATATTTTTAGTTGGATTTATATTTATCGCTTATTAGGAAAAATCAGTAATAACCTTACCAATCATTAGTTTATGAAAATAAAATATATTTTTTTAATAGCATGTAGTACTATTATTTCTTCTTGCAATAATGGTCAAATGGAGCGTAAAATTCAAAGCCTAACATCTGAGGTTACTCAACTCAGAGATTCTTTAAATAAGGTAATGCCAGAACTTGAAGGCTACAGAAATAGTCCAGAGAAATTATGTTCAAACATTGATGAGTTGTACAAAGCTGGAGATATTTATGAGCTTAAATCTATCAAGGACAAATTGGAAAAATATCATCCCGAATCTAAGGAATATACTATAGTGAAAGATTTGGTTTCAAAGTACGAAACAGAGCAACAGGAGAAAGCGGAAGCTGAGAAGAAAGAAAGATTGCAGGCTGTGAGTAAATTGAGAAAAAAATATGATGATATCAACCACATTACTTGGTATGAAAATCCGTATTTTAGACATTATACCAACACTAATTATACATCAATATATATAGGTAAAGATGAGAGCAGTATTTGGTTAAGGTTAATGATGTCTTATGAAGGAGAGGATTGGATTTTCTTTGAATCTGCTTATCTTTCGTATGATGGCAACACATTTAATATTCCTTTTGATAAATACAGAGATAAAAAGACTGAGAATGATACACGAGTATGGGAATGGATAGATGTTCGTGTGAGTGATGATTTACTTGCTTTTTTAAGGAAAATGGTCAATGGTAAGAGTGTAAAAATGCGTTTGAGCGGCAAATACACTAACACACGGAAACTTACTAATACAGAAATAAAAGCAATTAAAGATGTCTTATTAGCTTATGATGTATTGGAAACCGAGATGCGTAAAGACGCGAAAGAAGAATTAGTGAAATCTCTAAAAGGTGAATGATAACATGAGTTTATTTTCAATCAGTTCTGATAACATGATTTAAAGGTTCTGTAAAAGAAGGTGTGCTATAGGAGTACACCTTCTTTACTTTTTTGATACTCCATCCCATTTTTTCGGGGAGAAAATAACAATTTTGTAATTTTCCGTATAAGATTTGTTACTTTATAAGATAAAATTTATACATTTGCAACGATCTCCATTTTGTGTAGGCGACGATGGCTCGCCAAATATCTTTGCTGCGGGCATTTTTTATGTTCATAGCTTTGCTATATACCCATAGGGTTCCGACCCCCGTGTGGAGCGTTAATGCGCCCACTGCCTGCACAAGGTGGAGATCAACGGGAAAGCGGAACCTTTTTTGTTTCCTTTCCCGTAATAAAATTAACATATTGTTTCATTTTAATTGATCTCCAAAATGAAAAATCAAATCTCATTGTCTGTTATTCAGGCAAAAGAAAGCCGTATATCATTATGGCTTAATCGTGAAAACAGTCTCTTTTCCTACATCATGGAAGAGAAAGTATCCAACCGTCAGGCTATGCTGATATCTCAGGCACTGACTTCCTTCAGTATTTTCGCATGCTCCGTTTTTACCCATTGGCTGGCCGCTGTTGCCTGCCTGTGCTGGTTCGCTGGTTCCATCTTACTTTGCAAGAAAGGAGGTTTATAATGGATGATGACAAAACCAGCTTCAAGGTACAGAAGACGGCCTATTATAATGAAAAAGGTCTGTTCATTGAAGAGTACCAGATATTCATGAATGGACGTGACTCAATAATGTGTCCACGCGAAGATTTTGAGAGATTGTATAAGATTATGGGAATTGCTTTGAATGACAGAAAGGAGACAGAACATGGCAACTGATAAAATCAAATTCGACAAATATATTCTTATCCGTTACTTCCAGGAATATCTGCCTGTGGATAAGGAGGGGGAGAATGTCATTTACAAGACATCCCTGCAAATCCAGGACGAACTGGCGGACATGGCAGATATCAGTATCAACCAGATTGCGGCTGCCATGGTAGAGCTGGGGTATTCACTTGCCATTGCTCCCGATGGGCGACCGGCTTGGATGATGCTGCGCAGATAGCTTGCAGACTTTAATCGGATATATGAAGGCGTAGTACCATTAGGGTGCTGCGCCTTTTGTCTTTTTACCCCTTTCCGGAGCCGGGTATCTTTGAGCAAAACAAAGAATCATGCTCACCATTTCACAAGATATACCCGACTTCGTACTGTCTTCACAGCTGGACAACTTTACGATCAATGCAGACAAGCAGGTTACCTTTGTGCTGAAGCAATCGAATACCGTCATCCTTCAGGAGAGTTACACGCCGGACTCCGGCAACCAGATTCGCATACTTGACCTGTTCTCCCTCATGGAATCGTACCTTCTCGCTTCACCGATGACACAGTTCAGCTACGAGGTTTCAGCATCCGGAGAAACGACTGTCAGTAAGACATTCACGGTGCTGTTATGCCGTCCCATCATCCCCTGCAGTGCAGAGGATTTCGTGACCAACTACTTTCTGACTACCTTGGCCGGCTGTGACAAGATAACTTCCTTTGGCCGCACGGAAACGCTGTACCTGACGACCGGAAAACTGTCTTCAGGCGGTACGACTATTCCGGTGACAGCGGAGTGTGTCTTTGTCAATGATCAGGATAAGCTGCTCAAGTCCACCCGTTCTCTGGGTAGTGTGGCCGACTATGGGATTCGTTCTGTTGATGTTTCTCCTTCACGTTTTACCCAGTCCGGTTACCGGCTGTTGCGGTACACCATTTTGGCCGGTGCCCGGAAACAGACTTTCCGTGTAGATCAGGGCGAACCGGTATCTGTCGGTCTGAAGTTCCGGAACTCTTTCGGATCTGTCGAGACATTCTATTTTGTGGGCGGTGATACTCAGGAACCGGAACTGACCCGTAGTGCGGCTTACTTTGCCGGTCAGTACAGAACCTATCATGTCGATGAACAGCGCAAGCATACACTCAGCACGGGTTATATTCCTGAGTCCATGTTCTCACTGGCTGATGATGTGGCTCGGTCCATGGAAGTCTGGCTGATGGATGATTCCGGCGATATCCCGATAACCATTACAGAGAGCAATACCAGCCGGAGCGATGCTGACGATGGCCTGTTTGCTTTCACGGTTTCTTACATCCTCTCGTCCCGGTACCAGCAGCGGCTCCGTCTGCTTCCGGATATTTTCGATGACTCATTTGATGATACATATAACTGATGCCTATGAACGTAATACATATCAAAGACGCTATGCGGTTGCTTGAGTCCGGACAGCCCTGCAACCTGAAGCTGTGGAAACTCAGTACCGGCGATATCCTGGTATACCGCGGCGCGGTGTGTGTCGGTTCGCACTGGAGGAAAGGCATTCACCGTGTTCGCCTTCCGTCATCCGGCTTGATCCGTACTTTTCGCGATATCTCTCTTTTGGAAATTAACAACATGACAATTTATCTCTGATATGGACAAGACAATTCCACAATACGACGCAAACTTCGTGCCTGGTGAGATATTCGACATCGAGGTTTCCAATGTGGCCACAGAAATGGCTTCCGTGACAGACAGCAGCCTGGTATTTGACGAAGACGCGAACATCAGAACAACACCTGTGCCGAATCGGCAAGGTATGTCGTATGTCAACTTTGGCGAAAACAACCAGCTTCCGTTTGAAATTATTAAAATGATTGGCATCGATGAAGTGATGAGCCAGAACAAACTGTTCAATGTTATCACCTGCTATGGTGCCGGACTGAAGTATATGGACGTAGACACGAAGCAGCCGACAACTCATCCCGAAATCAAACGCTGGCTGGTCCGGAACAGTCTGCCACTGTTTCAGCTTGAGCAGGCCACGGATATGAAGTATTTCTTTTTCTGTGTTTCAGTCATCATCTTGTCGAAAGACGGCAAAAAGATTAATCGGCTGATTCACAAAGAAGCCTGTTACTGTCGGTTTGAGAAAGCGAAAAACGGCAAAATCAATCATGTGATTTATGCCAACTTTCGCGATAACGCTTCACTCCGTCCGGAAGATTACGAAGTCATTCGCTTGCTTGATCCCCGTGATCCGCTGGGTGATCTGATGGTGCTGATGGGCCATGAACCGGGACGTGATGGCATTACAAGAGTCCGTACCAGCGAACGTAAGTTTGCTATTCTTGTGCGTTTCCCGACACCCGGGTTCCAGTATTATCCGATACCTTATTACACCAGTATTTTTCGGGGTGACTGGTATGATATCAAGCGACTGATCGGGAAGGGCAAGAAGGCAAAACTCCGTAACCATGCCAGCGTGAAATACCAGGTCGAAGTACATAAGGACTACTGGAACAACATCTGTGCAGAAGATCATATCACCGATCCGCTGAAGAAGATGGAGCGAATCAAAAAAGAAAAGGAGAACATCAAGAACTTTGTATCCGGGATTGAAAACAGCGGCAAGGTTTGGATTACCGGTTACTATATTGATCCGAATGGCCGTGAAGTCCGGATGGTGCGGATTAATGTGGTGGAGACCGGCAAGGAAGGTGGCGACTGGAGCGAAGACATTCAGGAAGCCAGTAACATCACCTGTTACGGTGACAACATCCATCCTAATCTGGTAGGTGCTACGCCCGGCAAAAGCCAAAGCAATAACTCTGGATCTGACAAGCGGGAGCTGTTTACACTCAAGCAGGCACTGGAGATCCCTTTCCATGACCTGATGAACCTTCCTCATAACATTGTCATCGAGTACAATGGCTGGAGTGAGAAAGTATATCCCGATGTTCCCATGGTATTGCTCACAACACTGGATCAGAATACCGACGCGAAGCAGCAGACTGCTTCAGACCTTGAAAGCAAATTTTAAAACAGAACTCTTATGGCTATCACATTTTCACAAGAAATTTTCGAAAAGATATGTTCCTCTGCCACCAATTCCACGGCAGAGGTATATGACATGATCGCCCCTCACTTCGATGACACCCTGCAAAGCATTAACCGGGTGCTGCTGGGCGACATGGCCGACAAACTGGAGTCTGTCCCCGGTCTCGAACATGCGGTTACAAAACTGGTTTGTCTGCGTACCTACCAGGAACAGATCCCGGAGCTTGACCTGGTACTGACACCCACCGGTTTCGGCGTGGTGTCTAACCAGAATCTGGCTCCGGCTTCTGCTGACAGAGTCAAGAACCTGCTGCAGCAAGTCACAAACGCTTACGAAGATACTTATGATCGTTGTCTGGAGCTGCTGGTCGGCACTGACTGGGCAGAGACGGCACAGGCTCGTATCAATATTCCGAACTTGATTTATACTGCCCGGCAGCTGCAGATGTATGTTGAATACCCTTCTTCAGATGTACATCGTTCCAGCCTGAACGAATGTCGCTCGCGAATGTACCAGGCCGAAGAAAAGCTCCGGCAGCATGTGTCGGCCGAGTTCTTTGACCATATGCTTGAGCAGACCCGGCGCAATGCTTTTACCAAGGAGGAAACCGCTATGGCCGACTACATGTGCAAGTTTATCGGTTTCTGCATTATGAAAAACTGGGCAGCTGCAAAGAGTATGCTGGAACGCATCGAGAATTATGCGGAATCCAAGGTGGAGGTATTCACCAGCTACAAGGATTCCGAAGCCTACAAAGTCAAACATTTCCAGACTTACCAGAATGAAAAAGAAGATTCCATATACTTTTGGGGGTAGGATCCTTGATTTTCGCTTCCCTTCTTCCTGGCAACAGCTCAATCAGGAACAGCTTCGGTATGTGTTCCTGGTCATCACCCTGTTTTCTCCGGTCAAGGCAAAGACTTTCGTCTTTATGCGCTTTACCGGGATCCGTATTCGCAAGCGGGTAAAAGTGGGATGGCTGTGCACGTTCCGGTTGAATTGGTACAAGAAACTGAGATTTGTTCTGCAGGACTGGCAGGTCCGCAGCTTTCTCCGGCAGATTGATTTCCTGTCCGAGCCGAATGCCTATCCTGTGCGGCTGGACAGTATAGGCGGCCGGTATGCCATTGATGCGATGTTGCATGGCCTGAGTTTTGAAGATTATCTCTGCTGTGAAAACCATTATCAGGGCTATCTGTATTCGCAGGACGTTTCCCGGCTCAAAGCTTTGTATGGTTTCCTCTATAAGAAGAAGCCGGGTATCAGAGGTTCACTGAAAGCAGCCCTATCCCGGATTAAAGAATATGAATTGGTTTCCGTATTCCTCTGGTGGGGGAGTGTCAAACTATATTTTGCTTCCCTTTTTCCTCATTTCTTCCAGCCGTTCCACCGGCAGGACGACGCTGATCAGCCGGAACTGCCCGACTTGATGGGTGCAATGAACGCTCAGATCCGGGCACTGACCGGTGGAGACGTGACGAAGGAAAGGGCAGTCCTGCAGATGGATTGCTGGCGGGCACTGACCGAATTGGATGCAAAAGCATACGATATTCAAGAACTCAAATCAAAAAAATATGGACACAAGTAAATTCTTTGACGGACATGTCTATTTCAGGGAGCTGACAGAAAGAAATAAACTGGCCAAAGCCAACTCATTCTTTCCATGTTCCTGTAGCGGCATCAATTCGCTTCAGGATGTACTCGACAACTTCCGGAAGCAGTCCGCTTTTGTTTGCATCGATGATACTAACGACGCAGCCACGGAGCAAATTGGGGGTGGCTGGTTCAAGAAACGTACCTTCACGGTATTTCTTCTGATACGTTACCGTTTTGGTGATATGACTGATCGTGCGGCAAAGCTGGATATTTGCCGGCAGCTCTTCCGGCAGTTCCATTCCCGGATGATCCGTGACAAATACATCTACGAAGACCTTGATTTGTCGTTCCTGAATGTATCCCGTATTTATACCCGTGAACTGGGTGAGTATTTCATATCCGGTTGTACCGGCCTGTATTTTATGGCCGAGCTGACTGAACCGACGGATTTATGTTATAAGGAGGATGAGTGGGATGGCTAAGACAAATGCGAACCGTCCGGCAGCTACTGACGAAGATCGCAAGAAATATCAGGAAGCCTGGGCGGATATGATGGTAAAAATCTGGCAAGAGAAAATAGAGAGACTGCATGTTATTAATACCTATTCGCTTCACCAGCAGATCCGTGACAACGTCATATCGTCCACAGACTCGATGTCTACCATCCAGCACAAGTTTCTGGAGTATGGTATGTACCAGGATATGGGTGTAGGTAACGGATACAAGAAGGATAATGGTGGTAATTTGGAGATCTTGGACCCTGTTTATCGTGAAGAACACGGGCTGAATGTTCCCCGAAAAGTTGGCCCTAAGCCCGGTGGATACTATACGTCCGGGGATCCTCGTAAACCACGAGAATGGTTCTCCCGTCCCTATTTCGCTTCCATCATGGTACTGAAGGAGCAGATGGCATACATGTATGGCGAAGAGTTCTGTGGTTTGCTGGTGGACAAAATCGAGGAAGCGAATCACAGGCGCAGTACTACACTCCGGTCACGCCTGTACGGTACCCGGAAACGGCGCAAATAACTTATGTCTTTTTGTAGAATAACTCGGTAAGTTTACTTCGTAAAAAACAAAATATTATGGCAAAATCATTTAGTGAATTACAGACGTTAGCTATCCAGATACGGGATGAGTTGAATAAGAAAAAAAATAGTGCGCAGCGTGTTGGTTCGGCACTTCTTGATATAATAGACAACTGTATCCAGAACATTACTGATATAAAACAAAAACTTAGTGTATTTGAGCATGCATGCAGTGGCTTTAAGAGGGTATCTTCTGAAGCACAGCTTCCAGTTACGCCGTCACAGGAAGATCTTGCAAAAGGTTTCTTGGTAAACACATCTTTGTACCTTTATGTTGGTACTGGTGGTAACGCTGTAAATGGAAGGTATTTCAATGTTGGTGATATAAGAGGACCACAAGGGGAACCGGGATCAAAGGGTGAGACTGGTAATACTGGTCCGACTGGTGAAAAAGGAGAACAAGGCAATAGTGGGGTGACTGGAGATACTTCGGATATAGTGGTTATTAATAATCTCGATGGTGGTGAATCAGAAGAGGGTAGTATAAAGGTTCTCGCAGCTGAACAAGGTAAAGTCCTGAATAAGAAGTTTACCGAGTTAAACTCTTCAACAAAAATTATTAATTTAACAGATAAAATAACGTGGAGTTATACAGACGGAAATAAAACTACATCAGTCGATTGGATAGGAAGTGAAACCCTTATTAAAGTAGTTCCATACTCTATTTTATATTTTTCAAAAATATGGGATGAAAATATTAACTTTGTTTCGATTCAGCTGTATGATAAAAATAAATTATTTATATCAGCATATAGAAATATAACAAGAGAAAAGTTACATTTTATAGAAATTGAAGATATATGGTATATTTCTATTAACTTTCATGCAAAAAGTAGTGATAAAAATAATATTATTCAAAAGTCGTTATATCAAGGATATGACACATTAAATATCTATAATGTAACAGAAGATACAAAACACGTATTAATGTCATCCAAATTTGCTTGGAGTTTTAATAGCGGAAGTAATAATGAATTTGATGATTGGATTGGCTCTGAATATTTAGTAAAAGTTATTCCAGGTTCTGTAATATGCGTACCAAATGTTATTAATTTCAACAATAAGGGAATTAATATAGTAAGAATTTTAACAATACTTCGGTAAATTTTTACCGATAA
>ULMB01019072.1_pt1 | contig 12946 bp, 7 predicted proteins | sample 1951571 | NCBI WGS metagenome assembly ULMB01 (sample SAMEA4835542, study PRJEB28245) | human gut metagenome | biome: gut microbiome; material: fecal sample | place: Denmark | collected 2008 | reverse complement strand
TCGACAACAACTTCTGCATCGAAGCCCATTTCTGCTTGAGTTGCTGTTGGCCAAGGCGAGAAAGTTTAGATGTCTTAGCATCAAACCACTGGTCGACTTTTTTCTGAGATTTGACCCGCTGATCGATGTCACGAGCTTCGTAGCGCAAGTCCAGAACAACCCCATCATTGACTGCTTCATCGAATTTATAGGTGTGGATATAAGGCCCGAAGACCTCCACTGACTTCTTCTTATCTTTCTTCATCAGTGGGGTACCGGTGAAACCGATAAATTGTGCATCTGGCAGAATGCTTGTCATTGCCGAATGCAATTTGCCGGATTGGGTTCGGTGGCACTCATCCACAAACACGAATAATTTCCCCTTTGGGCTAAAATCGGCGGGGATATTTCGTTTCATTTGTTCGATAAAATCGTCCGTGTCAGCGTCTTTGTCATCCTCCTCCTGACGACCAAATTTATGTACTAGCGAACATATAAGCCAGGGTTTAGTTTGATTCAGGCGAGCCACGAGATCCGCGCCGCTCCGGGTGCGAAGGATCTCTTCTTCCACGCCGTTAAACACTTTTTCGATCTGTTCATCAAGTTCTGTACGGTCGGTAATGATCAAAACTCGGCTGTCGGTAATATTTTCTCTGATCCACTTTGCAAGCCAAACCATTGTAAGGCTTTTACCGCTGCCTTGTGTATGCCAGATAATCCCCCCTTCATTGCGTTGAATAAAAGGTTTTGTTGCAGTGACGCCAAAATATTGGTTATGACGGCAGGTTTTTTTCACTCCGGCATCAAAAACGATAAAGTCGTGGATCAATTCCAGCAGGCGCTGTTTATTGCATATCTGAGCCAGGTGACGATCAAGCATGTTGGTGTGAGGTGATTCAGCGGCTTCTTTCCATTGAAGGTAATATTTCTCCGGCGTTTCGATTACGCCATAGCGAAGTCCTTCTAAATCATTGCCTGCCATCACCAGTTGGATGGTAGTGAAGAAGTTGCGGATGAATGCTTTTTGCTGATTATCGAGGTTTTGGCGGATACCCTCTGAAATTGACACTGTAGAACGTTTTAGCTCAATGACACCAAGCGCAATACCGTTAACATACAGCACCAAATCCGGGCGCTTTTTATTTTCACCGTTGTAGGTCACTTCTTCAGCTATAGCAAAATCATTGGCTTCTGGATTTTTCCAGTCCACCAACCACACGGTTTGATTCTGCTCACCAGCACCTTCTTTATCCTTCACGCCGTAGCGTAGCAGGCGATACACCTCTTTGTTTGCATCATAGAGGATACGGCCTTCACCGAGGCTTGCGGCTCGATCCAGTTGCCGTAATGCTCTGGCTATTAGTACTTCTGAAACGCCGCGTTTTGTTAACCAGGCAGAAACTAAGCCTGGTTCGATGTTCCGGTTGTCTTCTCTTTTGTGCCAGTTACCAAGATAGTGATAACCGAGATGATCGGTGAAAAACTGGATAACACGTTTTTGTGTCATGCGTTCACGTTGACCTACACTGTTCATAACACCTCCCTAAATACGCTATCACTACCACCTGCACTGGTTAACACTGCCAGCATTTCTGCTTCGTGAGTGGCGATTTCTTCTTCCCCCCACTGATTGTTCTTTTTCATCAACTCGACCATGGCGAGCAGTTTCAGGCTATCAATTTCATTCTGTTCAAGACTCGTTTCGAAGTGCTCTTGCTTTTGCTTTGGCTGGAAATTACTCAGTCGCGAATTCTTGCTGTGGCTAATAAGGCAGAGATTGCCGAAGGAGTGCAACGATACATCTGGTAATGTCTTGTAGCTATCCATGGGGTGTTGAGGGTAGAAATGCTCTACCGAACTTCGGAAGGTAAATTCAAAACGTTTGACTACCTCTGCTTTATTTCTGTCACGACACCAGAGTAAGTAGTCCAGGTAATTGAATACCAGGTTGTTTGCTATCATACCAAAGCGCATCTTCTTCTGAGTCTTGTCCGATAGTACCAGAGGTTGGAGAGGTGCCTCTTTACCGTAGATAATCTCAAAATATGATTTTGGTTCTTGCTCTGCCAGGAAGTTTTGAAAGACAAACGCGGAGGCGAGATACTCCAGATAACCGAGGTACCTCCTTGCATCTATCTGGTTTTCAGCTGAATGGGCATTAAACAGATAGTACAAAGCCCCATTCAACCAGTGCTTGTAAACCAGAGTAGGGGTCGAAACGTGGAATGCGGAAAGTAGCATCAAAATCTGCCGGTTGATGCCGGTATTGTTACCCTCATCTTCATTAAACGTATTGGTATAACTGGTACTCCTCTCCGAATACCAACGCAGGCGCTTCAAACTCCAGCCATCGCTACCTTTGGCGTACTCTCGTTTTATCACGAACTGATCAAAAAGATATTTGCATTTGAGAAGTGCAAAGACGAAATCCTGTACCGTTTTAACCGGATCATTCTGCTTTAACAGCCGGAGTTCGAACTGTTCGATTAATTGTTTGTCGTCCAGCGGAATATCTACTCTGTTCTTACCTGTGTTGATGCAGACACGCAAAACATGGAGCAGGAAGTTGGAGAAATTGATAACACTATTAAAACGCTCTGAGCTACCTTCATCTTCGTCACCTCTATCACCACTTACGGTTGAAGATGACTTGATGATGTCAGCCAGTGAGCGGGTCGTTTCAGATCCCGAGGCCGTTGGGATAAGCATGTCAGTCAGTGAGTTGAAATCAGAGGGTACAAACAGTCCCCAATTTTTCTTACCAAACAAAGAATGGCGTTCATCTGGTGTGAAACCGTATTGGATATAACGTTCCATGTTTGCGCAGGCATCCCAGACTCGTGAAAGGGTGTTAAGGCTGCTTTGTCTTTCCTGAGGATCTGTTATTTGGTTGAGTACCGCCATGAGCCGTGCTTTCACAACCTCATGCTTTTCGAGTTGCTCACCTCGGTTGTTCATCACCTCAAAAAAATGATTGAGGTCGGTATCGGCAGGCACTTCTATTCGGGCAATTTGTACATGGTCGAACAGGTAGGTACAGAAATGATTTAATGACTCCCCAACCAGTTTCAAGTCGCGTAGTACCTTGCCAATAAGTTCATAGCCATTGATCAGCCCTTCGTTAAATTCCTTGCTCCGCAGTTTATGCGGTTCCACACCTTGCCAGAGTCGCTCAAATGTTTCGCCAGATTTGGGTCTGCTCTCAAAACCTAAATTGAGGCCCCGATACCAGTTCATATCCAGCGTGTGGCCTGCATGCTTTTTTAACCAGTTAGCAAGAAGGGATAGGGTAGTAAAACGCTGCTGTCCGTCGATTATCTCTGACTGCCCATCAGAACGAGTGAACACGACCAACGTACCGATGTAGTAAGTTTGAGGAAGTGGGCTATGAAGGCTTTTTTGCTGGTAGTCGAGAATGTCCTGCACAAGTTGAGTGATTTCACCCTCTCCCCAGGCATAGTTACGCTGGTACATGGGGATAAGATAACGAGATGCATCGCCCAGTAATGATCTGACCGTAAAGGATGTTACCTTTGCATCACTCATAGTAGTTCATCTCCTTGAACAGCCTCACCAGCTCATCTTGCTCATAGTTACCGGTACGGCGGTTATTATTATTTTCTGAAGCCCGAATTGTGAGTAATGGTATAGATAGCACATCACCAGGTACTCTGGCTTCTTTGATTACCCGGAACAGATTATTTTCCAGCACGTACTTATCCATAGTCGCTAGCTGTACCACCTGCTGTCGGATTCGGCATCTGTAGGCCCAGATAAAGCTTTTTTCAATCGCAGCAGATAACGACTGCCCACCAAATTTGTCGATATAAAAGATCAGAGCACAATCAAACATAGTGCGTATATATTGATCCCCTGTTCGATAGCGATTTCTATAGCTATTTAACGTTCTTAGTATCCGGGTTGCCATTTCACCAAGGACTGCGCCCTGAATCATTAACGACTTTTGATTGTGCGTGCTGACATGCTCACTGGTGATAATTGCCGATACCTGTTGCTGGTAGTGTTCCGCCATTTCGAAAAAGCGTCTTCCATTGATAATCATCTGATCGAGATGGAAAGGGAAACGCATTTTCTGGCCATCAATCTTGCGCTGGTACTGATTGTTATAGTCATCCACAAAATGGTGAGCTATGCGCAAAGATTCTACATAAGGGAACTGACCAATCTGGTCAAGGTTGATCCCTTTGAATAGGCCAACCTCATCCTTACCAAAGAAACGAGCTGAATTCCCCTGTGACCACTGACGTACCCTGTAGAGATAGGATGCGAAAAGATTAGCCAGGTCATCACTATGCAATCCTTCCCAATGAGCAACGGATGCAGCTTTCAGTTCTACCTCATGGCTGGCGAACTCACGTAGATGGAAGGCCTTAAGCAGATCGTGTGGATCCAGATCCCGCCCTCGGGCATTTTGTGAGTCGAAGAACTGAAAAGCTTCAGACAGGTCAGTCAGCACAAAGGCCACCAACTGGCAGTGGTTGAGAAGAAAATCAATATGTTGCTCACTGAATTCACGGTGGCTAACCCTGCGTTTTAGCTCCTGATAATTCTGGTACAGATTGTATTCTGATACCTGACTGGCAAAGCGTTGCCGTCCCATAAAACCTTCAACGGAGGGCTTTAGCTGGGTTAGCGCTTCCTGCAAATCCTGACGTTCCAACTCAGCAAGTCGGGTTTCGATAATGGCCCATACTGCCAGCATTAATGTCAAAGTTCGTTGCTGACCATCGACGATATCCAGTCTATGTTCTTCATTGCTCTCAGGCTGATGAAACACCACTGAGCCCAAGCGGTAGGCCGATTTATCGAGATGACTGTTTATGTCCGCAAACAGTTCGCTGATATTTTTTACCGTCCATTTATAAGGACGCTGATAGGCCGGAATGGTTACGTCAGTCAGGCTCAATAGACCCTTGACCGACAGAACTGTCTTATCAAGGGCATGTTTCATGGCTGCTGTTCCAACGGTAAACGGATACGGCCGGTCAGGAGTTGTTGCATCATTCCTTGTTTTATATCGCGGACCTTGGCTAGTTTTTGCTCTAGCGCTGTGAGTTCGGCATTCATATCTGAGAGGATGTTGGCGATGGTTTTTTGTTCATCATTTGTAGGTGGCATCAAGAATTTAAAACTTCTAATATCCTGAGGGCTTATATGAGGAATTGCTGTGACTGTTTTTACAGCGTCACAATGTTCAGTGAAAAATTGACTGCAAATCCATTCTTTTAAAAAGCCTTGGACAACGAAATTAGTTCTAACCCTAGCTACTCGCTGTAATAATACTGCAGGCAAATCACTATCGGATAATTGAGCAAAGCTTCTACCGACTAAGGAGCCATCCATGGAAATAACTATATCTCCAGCACAAAGCTCATATTGTTTAATGTCTGCACTGATCTCAGGCCAATACTGGGTAATACCATCACTCCAATCAGTGATACCACGCTTAACATTTGAGCCGCGAAGTAACCTAATACCAGAGTTAGAATATTTACTGCTGGAGAAAGGAAATCCTGTTAGTAAATCGCATACTTGACCAACACTCAAAACTTTCCAATCTTCCGGAATCGACCCAAGTTCGCTGGCCTTATAGCTTTTGATAGTACCATCAGGATATTTAGCAAATTGTGGTAGACGAGTACGACCAGTCAGTAGTTGCTGCATGGTGGCGGTTTTGATGGACTGTTTTTTGATGATTAATTGTTCAAGTTCAGTAATGAATGTATCGGTATCCGAAAGAAAATTGGCAATGGCGATTTGTTCGTTTTTATTACGCGGAAGAGCAAGTAAAAACTCTTTGACTCCATCTGTAGTGAGATTGGTAAATACCCCGCCATGTGTAGCCGAATTGTTGAATTTTTCCTGTTGGGTTGTAAAGAAATGATATAGGTAATCTATTGATACTGATTTTTTAACTTTAGTAAGGCCTAGAAAACCATCGTGAATACAAGCATTGACAGCCAATATTGAAGGGATTCCAACAGTCCCTGAGCAAACTAGAGTTAAAGTTCCTTTGTCGCATGGCCGACTCAGTTTTGCGCCAGCTTCAGTTAATGAATCAACTGAAGGTGTTACATATTTACCGTCTCGTGTAACATCCTCGACCATTAACCTAGGTATATTTCCACCATAGAAACGCTTATCTCCTTTGGGTCTAGGGCTGGCTCCGCGAATGACTTCGGCTATATCTCCAATTTTACGTACATCCCAATCTTCTGGTATTACCCCAGCTTCCGTTAACTTGTAACCCTTAGGAATTATTTTCTCAGCCTGCATTTCTACTGTGCCATTCATTGTGGCCACTCCAGTCCCATTCCCTCAAGATGAGTTGCTACTTTGGACTCCAACTGCTCCACGTTCTGAATTAACTCCGACAAAGTCACACTATAGCGCTCTTCCAATTCTTTAACTCTATTGGCTAACCGCTGTATAACACGCTCAATCTCCGCTTCCAAAGCATCAGCTAGGCTGGCCTTCCATTTATCCTGTACTAGCAGAATTTTTATCTCGTTATCAGTGAGCTTTGGATAATGGGCAAATACAGCAAGATCCAGTTTTTCCTGTGCTTCTTTATGCGCTTTTTTGGCTTTGGTTTCAGCATCAAACAACGCCTGAGCAGTTTTCAGTACTGCTTTTTCTTCTTTATCCGTGGCCACTTTGAATCGTGCTTTAATGCTGGCGGCTGTAACTTTCTCTTTGTCGTTCATCGCATCAGCGAGTAACCCATCTTCACCGCTGTTTTCTTCAAGGAAACTTTCAAGTGCTTGGGCAGCCTCATCATAAGCGACCTGAAGCTGATCAAGTTCCAGCTTCTCGGTAGCAAAATAGCGAGTTACTAAAAGTGCAGGCGGCAAAAGTTCAGCCTTATACTTTTTCTTGCCCATTACTAGATCCGGTGTTTCTTTGAGTTTTTCCCCTTTTTCCACAACCAGCTCACGTAGTACTTTGCCGGCTTGCCAGCCATCTTGGCTCAGGACATAAACATCGTCCTGCATGACATCCATCCAGTAGTCCATCAGCAACTGATAGATGGCGTAGTTCTCAAGTAGAGGGACGTCAACTGTGGCTTCAGAAGCATAGGCAGCAAGGAGACTCTCGCCAATCTCTTCAATAAGCTGTTTCGGCGAATCACCACGAGCAATTTCATCAAGTCGACATTCTGCATACCAATTTTCAAAGGGTATCAGTGCTCCATCTCTGAAAGATGCAAATTCCGGATGTGCCAGGATAGTACTCTTAACTTTACCTGCCTCGACTCGGGCATTGCTATAGCCAGGGCGGGCGGGTTCGAATAGATCCTGTCGTAAAGTCGGGAAAATGTTCCAGTAAGCACTGAGAGCATCAATATCGTGATCGGGAATGCCACCAGCCAAATGGCCAGAAAGGTCGTGCAGATCTTCCGGATCGCTGCTGTCGATATAGCGAGGGATATTGAGGTTGAAGTCGTTGGCCGCAATTTCTGACAGCGGGACCATGCGACTGAAGCGGGGGATTTCCTGCTCGCGATTAAACGCATCGACAATTTTATGGATGTCTTGGGCGCGCAGGCGATTTTTATTGCCGTCTTTAATAAAGCCCTTACTGGCATCGATCATAAAGATGCCTTGCTGACTCTCGCCATTAGCGTTGAACGCTCGGAGCTGGGCATCTTCTTTATCGATGACAATGATGCATGCTGGGATACCCGTGCCGTAGAACAAGTTAGCGGGCAGGCCAATGATGCCTTTGATATAACCCTGTTTGAGCAGATTTTCACGAATACGCGCTTCGGCATTGCCACGGAACAGAACGCCGTGAGGTAAGATCACAGCACCTTTGCCGGTACTTTTCAGGCTCTTGATGATGTGCAACAGGAAAGCATAATCACCATTCTTTTCTGGTGGTGTACCCCAGACAAAACGGTCAAAAGTATCGTTCGCAGCATCCAGCCCGCTGGTCCAGTTTTTGTTGGAAAAGGGGGGGTTAGCTACAGCAAAGTCGAAGGTTTTAAGGTTATCGTTGCCATCCTTCCAATGTGGATCGGCTAAGGTGTTACCTTTCCAGATTTTAGCGGTGGCGTTGTCATGCAGGATCATGTTCATGCGTGCCAGTGCGCTGGTCGCATAATCCATCTCTTGGCCATAAATGGTCAGCCCTTTCGGACCGGCTTCGTCACTGGCTTTCAACAGCAGTGAGCCTGAACCACAGGTAGGGTCATAAACGGTAGCATCTTGTGGTGTCTCTTTGCTGATGCCAATCACTTTCGCCAGAATGCGTGACACCTCTGCAGGGGTGTAAAACTGCCCCTTGGATTTACCTGACTCTGTAGCAAAGTGACGCATCAAATATTCATAGGCATCACCCAGCAGATCGTCTCCGTCAACGCGGTTGGCTGAGAGATCCAACCCTTCGAAGATTGCCACCAGCTTGGAAAGGCGGTCGATCATCTCCTTGCCTTTGCCCAGCTTGTCTTCATCATTGAAGTCGGCAATGTCGATAACACCTTTCAGGTCATTAGCTTCAGCCAGTAATCTGATGGTTTTGTTAATTTTTTCGCCAATTTCTTTGTTGCCCTTGAGAGCAACCATATCGTCGAAACTTGCACCTTCCGGCACTTCAATCATCGCGTAAGGGTTGCCCTTAGCTTTGTCAGAGACGTACTTCATAAACAGTAGGGTCAACACATAGTCTTTGTACTGTGAAGCATCCATTCCGCCACGCAACTCGTCGCAGCTCGCCCAAAGGGAGGAGTAAAGTTCGTTCTTCTTGATAGCCATATGGTGTCCGGTGAAAACAATGCATGTAACGCGGCAAAGAGGTGACGACACAATCGTCCAAATAGTTTCTGCCCCGTAAGAATTTACGAGAGAGTTTATCAAGTTGGTGGGGCTTCGACCATGTTAGTGGCGATATAAATACCCAGTGCGTTGGTGGCGAGAAACATTTCAACATTCTCATGATGTCACCCATTTTGACTGGCTGAAGTCTCTGGTACGACAGGTTAGGCAGTAACGTTCACCATAGTAACTGCTCTCGCATTGTGTGCATTGCCAGTCGGCTTTACTGACCCTGGGAGTGGCATCGGGGAGGAGGCGCTGCAACCGTCTGACCAGTTGCTGTTCACTCGCATCCGGATTGGTATAGGGACAATGCTGTCGACCATTGCTGGTGAGACCCGTTTCGGTGTGCCACTACAGTTCGAACCACGGGCATTCGGTGTTGTACTCAGGATGGCATTGCAGCGCACTACCGCAGAGGGGGCAGGTATCGCGATCATAAGGCGCAGCTTGCACAACTTTAAGATCAAGACGTCAGATAGATAGCATACGGATTTCAATCAAAGCAAGTTTAACTTTATTCTGTGTAGTGTTGTGCCGTAAAAAATACCGTTTCCATTTTATTCTTTTAACATCAGGTACAACTAACCACAGATGTACTCTATTCGTAGGCATATTACGGCTTATATAATTTCCTGCTTTATACAGGATATTCTCAATGGAGTTGCGAGATAGTGAAGATTTAACAGCATGTTTGCACTGAACAAAAATAGTGTCATCCCCTTTTCGCAGAATAAGGTCGATACCGCCATCATTAAACCCTGCTGTGAGCCCTCTGTATTCCACTTCATAGCCCTCAGCCTCAAATGCCTGACCAGTAAATTTTTCGTAAAGAGAACCCCAGCCATGAGGATCAAGATCGGCAAAATGACCGGTAAACAAAAGAGTATTCTCTGTGAGAACTGAGTAGGTCTTCATACTGTGATCCAGTTTGAGGTATCCAGCCTGAAGTACAGTTCCAATACCCTTCATAATCAGCCTCCTGCAGTAAGTAATTAGGTAATATCAAACGTATAGTGATTGTGAGAAAAGCGCACTTCAAACGGTTCTCTCCCGTTAATAAATCATGTTAACTCGCGAGAGAATCTTCTTGGGGGCCTTAGGATGATGCTTGCTCCTCAGTTGGCGTTGCTGCAGAAGTATCAGGGTTCACATCGTTACACGGTGGATGGTTCCTGAGCCAAGTCTCGAATAAATGCCCAAATTTAGATCCCAGGTAGATATCTTCAATCTGGGAAATTATATAACCTATAACAGTAATAATAGCGGAAGCATAAATCAATAAAAACAAGATAAACAACCCTGTCTCTTTGCTTCTCCAGAAAGAAGAGATGGAATCCCATCCTGCATAAATAAACATAGCAACTGCAAATATCCCGAACAAGGTAGTTATCACGTAGGATCTGCGGACAACCTTGGTGTTAACGCTGAACCCTTTCTCAGGATAGTGACCGATAATTGTGTTTTTCAGAAAACCTCGCAGACGTACATCCAGCGAGCTAATATTTTCAGCCGCCATACAGGAAACCAGTTGGTGACAATGCCATACCGGCAAATACATTCCCAGTTGTTCATATAAAAGTTTCATTTGAACAAGAACATGCGGCGTTGTTGTTTTTTCCTTTAACGCATCAATTTTCGAAAAAATCTCTACTTTCTTATCCGCAGGAATTTTATCAAACTGGTATTTTCGTTTAGGTCGTGGGTTACCAACGATTTTTCCTGTCCAGTCAATAACTTTCTTTATCAAATACAGAACTACGGGGATGAGTAACCCTGTAACAATATCAACCCCAGAAATCGATGACATTCTAATACTCCTTAAACACGTAATATCAACACTCAGGCCAACCAGGATAGCATAGCGAATTATACCGTTTCAGTACAGATGAATTGTTTTAGATATCACTTGCTGATACAAATACTGCTATATCATTAATCGTATCCACTTTTTTGTTCTAAAAAGGCAGATCTGTCTTTTCATCGTGATGTTCCGGAAATAATTAGAATAAATCGATGGCCTGTATGAGATTTAATGCTGATTCATCTGTTGTTCTAAAACAAGGTGTGTTTGTCGTGATAATAAAATTTATTTGTTTGAGTTTAGGATTGTTATTTCTTGCTTGTCGATTTAGCACCATTGTGATGTATGTATATAAGCGATATTGCAGGGGCTTAAAGCGAGTGGTTTACTGAATGTTGAAAGTTAATCTTAATCAGTGACTGGGTTAGCCCTAGTTTTCTGAAGATTAAAGGACACTTGATAAAGATAATGGCCATCTAGTCAGAGTGTGAAGTAATGGGTAGTGATTATTCTAAAAATACGAAAACATATGATGATACCAATGAGTTAAAAATCATTGGTATCAGAGGATAGTGCTGACAGTGTTATTGGGGGGGATATGTACCAACGAATAAGAAAGACACATACTGGGATTGTGGTTGTGCAGACGGCTCTAGGGAAAGTTCGTAAAACTGTGAAGTTGTATCGAACAGATAAAGCGTGGGTGGTATCCGCTGGAGAGTCATATAGCCTGGACTGCGGGAGCAGGATAATCGGGAGTCCACGGGCAGGTATTCTTTTGTTGGACAGCATCAAACCCCTGTAAGTAAATTGGGGATATACATAGTTAAGGAATCATGTTTTCTGTCCTGAAATATTCTGAATCAAATTATTTGGTATTGATTATCACCTGTTCACGAGTAACCGCCGCCATCAGCGAGAAAATAGCATCATCTTGAGGGCGGATAATTGTCACGGGGATATGCCCACGCAGCCTCTTACGTAATAGTGGTTTCTGGCTGAGAAAATAACGCTGATAGCCATCCATCACGTGATAATGAAGTTCTTCAGCCCGTCCCACAGTGACAACGATAGGTTGAGTAAAGCCGTCCTGTAGCAATGACAACTCCAGTATTTTTCGTTCAACCGGACTTATGGTATCCGGATTATAGTCGTTTGCTATCACGCACTCAGCTGGTATCCACTGGACGCAACCGACGGGTTCATTGCGAAACGGGCCATGATAGTGTATGAATCGTTGCAGGCTATTCAGTGCAGCAATTTTCTGTGAATCATTCATTTTTGAAAGCCAGTCTGCAAGCGAGTGTACGATATCTTCGGGTAACATAATTTTTATTCCTGCATCAGATAACTGGCTTCAGTCGTAAGAGTTGCCATTATGATGGTTATTTTTGAGTACATTATATTAAAAGTGATCAGGTGACAGTGGGTTATACGTCAGTAACTGGACAGCAATCCTGAGGGAATATCCGCAATGATCACCTGTATGTGTTAACTCATTTATCGCTCCTGATTCTGTCTGTTCTTTTGCGAGTCCAGCAGCAGCTTTTTATCATTTTTCAATATATTCAGGGCGTTGTTTCGTTAGAGAGTTGTTATGCAATTCTTTTCAACCCTGGCTATCCGTCGTTCTCTGACCTCAGAGCGTATATTTTCCACCTCAGCAGGTGATATAAATTTTGTTCTTTGCAGGAGAGAACAAAATCGGGTGCCGTAAAGAATGTCACGCAGACGTGCTGGCATCTCCAGTTGCATCAGTAAACGGTGTTTTTCATTCCATATTTTGCTTTTTGGGGCATCTAATTCAGTAATAAGCTCATCCCTTGTCTGAAAACCAGACCAGATCGCCTGGAGCATTCGCATACGAAAAGGTGTGATTTTTCTGTCGAGCATTTCCCGATATATCAGTAACGACATATAGTCCATCAGTGGTGCTTCGAGGTGGAATATCTGAGGCACTTCAGAAAATCCGACAGGAAGCGTCGGAGATTGCAGAAAATCCGCAAGAAGGCTTTTTTCCGGACAATAACCGGAAGGAACTGTCAGGAATTCACAGAGTTGCTGGCTGGTTATCATCATGGATAACTCGTCATGCATCATGCATGGAAGATCGCCCCATACCCTGAGCATGAGTCTGTCGTTGAAGAATATCTCGTCGCTGATGACCAGGGCAGGATGGTCAAACAGCTCCTGTCTGAGGGCGTAAAAAAGGAAAACATGCTCTCGTGGACGAAGACATAAAATCAGTGCCGCCCGTGGCTCAACCGTGAGCTGCTCAATCAGTGATGGCAGGTCGAATATCGCCCGGCACTCACTGTCCGGCAGC
>ULMB01007884.1_pt1 | contig 13034 bp, 10 predicted proteins | sample 1951571 | NCBI WGS metagenome assembly ULMB01 (sample SAMEA4835542, study PRJEB28245) | human gut metagenome | biome: gut microbiome; material: fecal sample | place: Denmark | collected 2008 | reverse complement strand
TCTTAATATCGGAGATTGATGCGTTTTCTCTGACTCTATTTTAAGGAATATACGGAAGGAAACTGAAGAATCTATAAAACTGTCTATCAGACTTCAGGGCATTCCTTCACCCAAAGGATGCTTATACTCCACTATATATCGTTGAAAAGCGTTCATTCAGCAAACTTTACTGATTGTCCATATTCAATCGTGACATTTCCGTCTCAGCTGCACTCTGATTATTCATCTTCTTTTCGGTACGGAAGCGATAAGTAATCGTGAAACCGACTTTTCGGGTTTCCTCTTTTCCGACACTGTGCATGATAATATCATTCAGACGGGCTGAAGCACGCGTATTGTTCTTATTGAAAATGTCATAAGCATCCAGTGAAAGTTGAAGCTTGTCTTTCAGAAACGATTTTTTCAGACTCAGGTTGAAGGAGGTGTAACTCTTCGCCTCGTACAACTGATAATATCCTCTGGAACCATAATTAACATCAGCAGACAACAGAAATCCGGATGGAAGTGTGAAGCTATTGTTGAAATTCAGCATCACCAGCGGACGTCCCGCTTTTAAGATACTCTCGTTCAGCCCCGGATAATTGAAGAATGTTTTCAAACAGGTAAGCGTAAGTGAGGGCAGCCACCACTTCACCGGATATTGCACGTTTACCATCCCCGTCAGATTATGCATTCTGTCAAAATTATCCATGTAGCTGACCGTAACCGCTGAATTTCCCGGCATACTGTAGAAAGCTGTTATCAACGGATTATGGGTATGGGTATAATTCAAGTTAAAGAACAGGAACTTATAAAACAGCATATAGTTCAGGTCATGAGTCAAAGCCTGTTTCAGGTAAAGATTTCCTTTCTGATAGGTAAACCGGTCTGTGTACACCGCATTGTCGTTCATGACACGAAAAGGCGGACGCTCCGTATGAACGGAATATGTAAGTAACTGTTGCAGGCTCTCGGTATTATAGCTTAACGAAACAGAGGGCAGGAAGTTATGATAAGTCTGGTTCTGATTCTTGTTGCTACTGTTTTCCCTCAAATCGCTCCGTATGTGTTCGTAACGCAATCCAGCTCCCAGCGACAGTTGGTTCCATGTATAATCGTACGACAAGTAGAGCGAATTCTTCATTTCCGTATTACTTGTACTACCATTATTCAACGCACGGACATACTCTATATAGTCCGTTCCGGTTGTGTGGCTGAAATCATAACCGAAGCTGAAAGTTCCGGCTTTCCCGGTTTCATACGACAAATTTAATTTGGCTGCAAACAAATCCCAGTCCGCCTTACGGTAATAGTCCATAGACGTTTCCGTACCGTCGCTTTCCCATTCACGGATATTGCCACGGCTTCGGTCGGTCTTATGAAGATAATCACCGAATGCGTTCATCTTCCAGCCATTCTTCCAGTCGTTTGTATAATACAGATTCAAATGGTTGCTGACGGACTTGTCGGACACATCGCTGAGATTCCTGATAAAGGTTGAAGTCCCTTTGTCCGGTATCATGGAAAGCGTATCCTTAGAGAACGTATTACCTTCACTGTATTTACCTTCATATTTCAGGCCAATTTCCGACTCCGGAGAGAAATGATAAGAAACCCCTCCTGTATAGGCATGGCTTTCATTGAAGATTTGTTTCCGGGTCAAATCGGTCAGATTCCAGATTGTATCACTTTGAGTCTGCTGGTAAACATCAAGATTTGAATCCTTCTTTCCACGGTCATAATTATAAGAGAGAAAGAAGTCCCAGTTCTTGTAATTGTAACTTCCGTTCATCTTGTAATTCTGACTAAGATAATTCCCCTGCAGCAGATTACCGCTGACATTAAAGGCAAGTCCTTCGCCCAGGCGTTTGGTCTTGATTTCAATCACCGCACGCTGCTCTGAGTGATAACGTACTCCCGTATTCATCACCAGTCTGACAGACTGAATCTGATCGATAGCCAGATTGTCCAGTTCGGTACGGTCTGTCACTTCACGGCCATTGATGTAATAGGTAGGGAGACCTCTGCCTATCACCTCAATGTCTTCACCACGTTTCTGAATGCCGGGTATTTTACAAAACAAATCATCCAGTGTAGTCTGTTTGGCAAGAATCGTATTAGGCACATCAGCCGTAATACCTTCCCTATCCAATTTGAAAGGTTTTCGGTAGGCAGTAACCTCCACTCCTTCAAGTTCGGTCTGTGCCAGTTCCATTTTAACTATCGGCAGTGTGAGATTCGCATTGACTTGTATATTCCGATACAATGTCTCATAACCCAGATAAGAATAACGGATGATATAGTTACCTCCAGCAAGCGATGTGCCATATACCCCGCAAGAGTCGGATACCGCTCCGGTGACGAGTGTACTGTCTGCCTGATTCAAAAAGGCGACATTCACCATCGGCATCACCGCATTTTCCGAATCGATGATTGTTCCTTTAATCAAATGCTGACTGTAAACAGGCAGTATGATTAAGCTGCCTATAACATATAAAAATAGCTTTTTCATAGAGTTAAGTCAATGCTAAATATTCCATCATGTTTGTGTATTATCTTCCGAAACGTGAAGAATCTACTTCTTTCTTCTCCTTACTGATGCTGCCACCAAAACGATAGACAAATTTCACTGAAACGGTACGGCTGTACTGCCCCATATTCAAGTCGATGTGCTGTCCTGCATAGCGGTTTCTCACCTTCATACGCATGGTATCAAACAAGTCAGCACAGTTCAGGCTCAGACTGGCTTTATCCTTCAGGAAGTTCCACTGCGCTCCTACATTGACCGTAAAGACCGGTTTCGTATCGCTGATACCGGGAACCATGCTTGAACGATACATCGCATCCAGGTCAAATCCGAGGTTCTATCACCGCTTCGTCCAGATTATAGTCCTTCGATTCCAAAGTAATGACACCAGCATCACGTGCCTGGCCCTTCACCTGCCTGCTCTGATAAAGCAGATGCTGGACGATGAGCTGATAATTCTCCGGCTCCGGTTCAAGCATGAATGTACCGTCGGCCGCAGATATAGTTGCGTCTAAATAGGTTGAATCCGGTAGCTGCATGACGATGGTAGCACCTTCTACTGGATGCAGATTGGCATCTACTATCTTTCCGGTTGTCTGACTGAATACAGATGATGCAAAACCTGCATATATGAAGAGACCTGCAATAATTCTTTTACATTCCATTCTATCTATCCATTATAGGCTTTAAATGAAATCTTTACTATTTCCTTCCCTGCAAAACACATATCTCCTACTGGATTCAACGTGTCATTTACTAAGAGATATACAATTATAAGATATTATTTTTAAGAATAGCCCTCAAAAGTAGATATTATACCCGAAACTCCACCCCACCCTTCTCATAAATTATCCTTTCAGCAATCTATAATTGTTTAATTAAGAATAAAAGGACATTTATCGGTCAATCGCACTTCTCACTGCTTCATAAAACAGGCCTCCCACATCTATGCCTAGTTTAAACTTACGAAATTTATAGGATGGAACGACCATCGGTGCAGTCTTCCATCCTTGTCGCACATCATAATACCTTTGTACACCAACGTCCACTCCAAAACGGTTTGTAAAATCGTAACCAACGGTGGATCCATAATACGTACGGTTGAGATTATACCTGTTATCCGGACTATAAGCACCAAACACCGTAAGATGAAAATCATCTGCCGGATGAAGTGTCATGCCTCCTGACACACCAAACGACTGACCGACACTATAGGGGAAAGTATATTTTGCCGCATTCACTCCTGCATATATATCCAAGAAATCATTGATTTCCCTTTGGTATATAAACATCATCTGGTTCACCCGACCGATGCCTGGAATGGTAGTCTGCATTCCCCTGCCATAAAAATAGGGAGAAAACTGCCCGAATGCATTATAGTCACCCATAAACATGGGAGACGGATTCACATAATAGGTTGGAACATAAAAAGGCCTTTCCTGCCTAAAATCAAAATCTACGGGTGAATCAGATTGTATATCTTGATCTACTTCATGGTCTTTTATCTTCACTCTATCCGTGGATGGGTTAATTGACAAGAATTCCCCACCCACATCTTTTTTCAACCCTGTACCAAGCTTTATCGTATCTTTTTTGATACTTTCTTGTCCAAAGATCTGCATACAGGATAGTCCCAAAACCATAAGAAAAACCACTACCGATTTCATAACTTAAAGATTAAAAAGCAATCACCTCAAAGTTAGTTTATTTTTCATTCTGACTAAAAATAATACGTTAATGAAGCTACAAAAGTCCGGAACTTGGTATCGGGATTATGCTGATAAGTTTTGGTCATACCCCAGTCGTATCCTATGGCAATCTGTACATGGCGGGCTATCTCTACCCCAGCACGAAAGCCTACTCCCCAGTCAAAGCGCGGCATCACTCCCTCCTTAAACATATTATGTGAGGCCACTGTGACAATATCCTGTTCTCCCGGAAGACTGGCAATTTGCTTCATTTGACCAAACAAACCGACATTGAAATAAGGTCCGGCATCCAGAAACAAACTGACATTTCTCCCGACTTTCAACTTATAGCCTAAGTGAATGGGAATATGAAGATAATAAGGCGTACTTTCATATTCGTGGGTTCTCTCATTCATTACATAATAAGGAACACTTTTCCAACCGTATGAGGAAATCATCAGTCCCATATCTGCATACAGCCCTTTTGCAGCCTCACGGAAGGCATATTCCCCTTTCAGTCCGGCATGAAAACCAGATCTGGAAATACTTTCTTTCGTGGAATTATAGTTATACCCTCCTGAAAGTCCATATCTGAACTCTTGCGCTTGTACACCTACACACAATGATACCGCCATTACCAGCGTAAATAAAAATTTTTTCTTCATAAGTCTATATTTTAGTTTGTAAATAAAATTCTTCTCACTCTTTCGGATTGCTTATCCATTCACTTTCATACACATTACATCCTCCTAAAAGACCGATTCCGTTTTCCACATTGGTATATTGGCTACGGATGGGAGCAAGCCCGTATCCTCCCAAGTCATTATTATTTATGCGATTGAGCGACTTCAGGTAAGTGTACATTTCTTTCGACAATTTGTACAAATAGATTTTAAACTCGATGGTTTCTTTCCGTTCTTCATCTTCATACCCGGCATCATAATAGGTATCTACCTTCAACGTATAGTTTTTCCCGTTTATCTTGCTGTCATCCCAGATATACAGATTACGGTAATATTCTTTCGATATATCGAAAATGTCATCAAATCCTGTCTTTTCCGAAAATAAAGGTTCGTTGTCCAGGTTAAGGTCTACAGAAGTATATTTTATGGTATCCGAATCTGAGTTTTCAGGTTGTAAAAACACTGTTCTGGCCTTTTTTATGACTCTCATTCCATAATAGTCCTCTGCTCCGGCAGGGTCTGTAAAAGCTATACGGAACTGTATTTTCCTGCCGTATTCTCCATCCGTCAATACAACTTCCGACTTATCCAGTGGAAACGCCTGCGGTATCACCGTTTGCGACTTGGCAACCGGCAGATCGGGATAAGACACTTCCATACTTATCTGGTCGTCTTCTTCCAGTTTTCCCACTACATAATACGACCGGGCCGGAAGCAAACCGGTAGAAACTTCCGTGTAGTGAATCTCTTTCTCTTCTCCGTTCAACCTAAATACAAGGAAAGGCTTACTGTCTGTGTTTGTTCCCTGATTGTGAATCACCCTGCTTCGTGCCACCTGTATCAGCGTTGTATCGCCTAATGTAGAAGGCATACAGAAAAGAACGATTTTGCTCTCGGCATCCACCTCATTCAGACTGAACTCATGCGTACAAGATGGTATCACAAAAATCAATAAGACTATAAATAAAAGTCGGTATGTCATACGGATTTAAAATTTAAGTGTATAACTGAAAGAGGGTATAATAGGAAACACTCCATGAGCTTTTCCCACAAACGTACCGTCCGGATTTTGCTGGACAGTGGCATAGAGCGGATTCATCCGGCAATACGCATTATACAGGCTGATATTCCAGATACGTTCGAAACCTCTTTTCGTGGTTTTTCGGAAATTAATCCCCAAATCCAGTCTGTGATAGGCCGGAAGGGAAACATTGTTGGGCATTTCATAAATCATCATCCCTTCATTTGCCTTCTCTACTCCCGGAATAACGGGAGCATCTACCTGCTGTGTCGGAATGGTAATGCGGTTCCCGCTATGATAATTCCATGAGGCGTATACGTCAATTCTTTCATTAAACTTATGGCCGATATTGACAGAAAACCGGTGCCGATTGTCAAACTTATCCGGATACCATGAAGAATGGAAGTCAGGGAAAAACCTCTTGCTCCACGAAAGTGTATAGGACGCATTGACCGAAGTCTTTCCGTTACTGTAACGGATGTCAGTTTCCATCCCGTAAGCTTTTCCTTTCCCTGTACGTACCTCTTCCTCCCATCGGTCTGCCATCGGATTAAGCATGCCACTATTGCCATCATATTCTATCAGGTTGTCCATGGTTTTATAAAACCCCTCCACACTCCATCGGATGTTATACGGCAATTGGGTATATACTCCCACTGCATATTGGCGTGCTTTCATGGGAGTGATGCGGGCTGTGGAAGGTACCCAATAGTCAGTCGGCAAATTCAAATAGGTGGCCGAAAGCTGATGCATGAACTGACTCATTTCGGTGTACGAAACTTTCAGGCTGGCATTGTTAGACAACCTGAAGTTGATTGCCGCACGTGGTTCTATCGAATGAAATTTCGTACCTGATATACCAAACAGCGTATAATGTAACCCTCCATTCAGTTTCACACTTTTACATAACGTCATTTCGTCCTCTGCATAAAGCGTAAACTCATTGCTTTTGTACCGGCTATCCACTTTCTCGGTCAACTCATCTTGCGATGTACTGTCATACTTCGAATAATAATTCTGGGGTACGAAAAGATGACGCATATAGTTGGAACCGAAACGGATGTGATTCCAGGAGTTTGGTCGATAATCAAACTCCATCCGATAACCGAAGTCATTGATGATGGAATGATTGTTCTGTTCTTTTACAATTCCACCCTTCGTTCCTTCGATATATCCCAATCGTTCTTCACTCAAATAATCGAACCTGGAACGATTATGAGTATAAACTCCTGTAATATTGACGAACATGTTGTGCGAGAAAATGTATTTCCAATTGGCAGATGCAGTAAAATTGCCCCATTGCAGATTGAACTTGTCTATATTGGTAGGTTCTGGGTCAAACAGATATTCTTTATGTCTGAACTTAAAAAGGTCATTCCCTGAATAAAGGCTAATATCCGCACGACTTTTTTCGGAGAATACGTGAGTTACTTTCGCATTGATGTCATGAAAAGCATATCTCACATTTTGCTTGTTCCGGCGACTGGTATTCATAATGGCAATAGTCGGGGCGGTAAGCAAGTCCATCCACGTGCGGCGCATGGCAACATTGAACGACGTACGGTCCTTCACTATCGGTCCTTCAAACTGTATCCTGCCCTCCAGAAGTCCAAGCGTAAAACTGCCATGATATTCCTTCATGTTTCCGTCGTTAGTACGTACATCAACCACCGAAGAAAGCCGTCCGCCATAACGAGCCGGAAATCCACTTTTATAGAAATCTATATTCTTGATAATATCTGTATTGAATGCTGAAAACAACCCTCCGGCATGGTTTACCTGATACAAGGAAGTACCGTCCAAAAGAAACAAATTCTCATCATTGTTTCCACCATGTACGTACAATCCGGAGATAAGTTCCGTCCCGCCGGCCACTCCCGACAAGCCTTGAAGTTTCTTTACCACATCGGGCGAGCTCATAAAGTTGTTTCCATTTACAAAGTCCTTCGCTGTAAGCGAGACTTTTCCTGTCTGAGTAGTATGAAGAGGCGAGTTCAAATCAGCCGTCACCACCACTTCATTGAGCTGGTAATCAGACTTCAGAGTTATATTCTTTGATTTGTTTCCGCCTAACGTAACATCTTCCAGATGTTCTCCACTGCCAATGTGCGAAAACCGGATTTTATGTCTTCCCTCACTTAACGTAAGGCTATAAAACCCGTGCTCGTTAGTCAGCGTACCCACATTCGAAGTCATGTCCCATACGGTTGCATTTACCACAGTTTCTCCATTTTCCTGATAGACATATCCGCTTAACGTATAAGTCAACAGTCTTTTAAGTATGACATGACTACCATCTATTTCCCACTTGATATTCGTATGATGAAAGAGGGTTTCAAGAGCACTTTCCAGACTGAGCATATCAGGTCTCTTGCCAGTATACGGAATGTCAAGCCTGATGGACGCATCATACACAAAGCTGACAGGGTACATCTGTTTCACCTGCTCCATCATGTCTTCCACAGTAACCCGATGCTGTGCATATAGGGAGGAAGCATCCACCAAGAAAGCTAAAATCAATAAGGATATGATTCTTTTCATCACTCTTTCTGTGTTACTTTTATATCCAATGTCTTTTCTATCAATGCGATAATTTCGCCCAAGTTGTCCGTCTTGAATTCACCAGTAATTGTCCTCTCATGTTCCGACGCATACAACAGTGTGCCATAATAGAAAGAAAGCTCTTTCAACACTTCATCAATGGGTGTATTTCGGTAAATGAATTTTCCAGTAGCCCAAGCCGAAGGATTTGGAGAAACAGCATGCACCGCTACAGGCATTTCATCGCCATGTGTCAGCATGCCACACATGTCTTTTGTAAGGACAATTCCATTTTTTCCATATCTCCCTTTAAACACAACTTTACCAGATTTTACATACACACGGGTAGCCGTATCCTTTCTGCATTCAGTCACTTCAAACTCGGTTCCAAGTACTTTCACCTGAGCGTATTCAGTGGTGGCAATAAAAGGAGACAGCGCATTTCTTCGGACACTAAAATAGATTTTTCCCGACATGTTGACTTCCCGGTTAGTTTTTCCATACTTATCAGTGTCATATTCCAAAGTCGCCCCTTTGGAAAGTATAGCCAGCGTGCTGTCTGGCAGGAAATATCTTGTCACCATCGCATCTGCCGTAATTGACACAGTATGATGCTCCTTCCGGCTTAACAAGGTATAGCTCACCACACAGATAAGGATAGTCGCAGCGATTCCTGAAAAATAAGCCCAAAGCCTGTTTACTTTGTCCTGATATGCTATCCCTGTTATTTTCTTCAGGGCCTTTCTTGTATCCAGTTTCCCATCTTCATAATACCGAAGGACAAACTGCAGTTTTCTTTCTTCTTTATCTTTCATGACTGAATGTATTTTTAGCTAAAACTGAATGAAGCATAAAAACTACTATACCGAAACAAAAAATTATCCAAAAAAGAACAGGTACACCCTACTCACACCTTCCTTCAACGTTTTAAGTGCTTTGCTCATCTGGTTCTTTACCGTATTGACAGAGATGTGCAATCTTACGGCTATTTCTTCATATTTCATACCATCCCTCTTGGCCAGCAAGAACACCTCCTTGCATTTTTCCGGTAAGGCCTCTATAGCAGTCCAGATACGAGCCTCATCATAAGACCATTCTTCACACTCCTCGTCCGACAGGATTTCCTCAAGGTCTGATGGCTGCACATTGCCATCAATGAGTGAATCCTTCTTCAAGATGTCTATACAGCGGTTTCTCACCATAGAGTACAGATAAGATTTAAGACCACTCACTTCAAATCCTTTCTCTTTCCGTTTCCACAATTCCATAAAACAGTCCTGTACCGCATCTTCTGCATCATCTATATCTTTCAGATAATGAAGCGCAAACAAGCAAAGCGGACGATAATATTGAAGAAAATTATCTCTGAATATTTTTGTATTGATGTCCATGTACAAGTGTGATTGATAAATTCGTATTTTTAAGAAAACTTAGAATAACTGATTTACCACTATAAATGAACTTGTTTTTATTATATTTAAACACAACAGATTTACTTTATACATTCTTTAAGCATAATGATGAGATAAGAAAACCTACAACCTTCTTCCCCTCCGAAAGTATTCGCTTTGATAATTCCAGCTATTTTTCGTAACTTCGCATGTTCATCTAACAAGAAAAGATACATGTCAGAAAATGATTTTATTACCATAAAGGGTGCCCGGGTGAATAACCTGAAAAACATCGACGTACGTATCCCACGCAACAAGCTGGTAGTCATTACCGGACTATCGGGCTCGGGAAAGTCGTCGCTGGCATTCGATACGCTGTATGCCGAAGGGCAAAGACGCTATGTGGAAAGTCTGTCTTCTTACGCCCGCCAGTTTCTCGGACGTATGAGCAAACCGGAATGTGACTTTATCAAAGGGATTCCACCTGCCATCGCCATTGAACAGAAAGTAACGAGCCGCAACCCGCGTTCTACCGTGGGCACCTCGACGGAGATTTATGAATACCTGCGCCTGCTTTTTGCACGGGTGGGAAAAACGTATTCTCCCGTAAGCGGACAACTGGTGAAGAAGGACAGTGTGGAAGACATCGTGAACTGCATGCTGTCTTACCCGAAAGGCACACGCTATACTGTACTGACACCTATCCTTCCCCGTGACGGAAGAAGTGTGGCAGAACAGCTGGACATGGATATGAAGCAAGGCTTTACCCGACTGGAAGTGGACGGCGAAATGGTACGCATTGAGGATTATACCTACAATGAGAACGATAAGGTGTATCTGTTAGTGGACCGCATGAGCTGCGATGACAGCAAGGATGCCATCAGCCGACTGACGGATTCTGCCGAGACGGCCATGTACGAAGGCGACGGCACGTGTATGCTTCGTTTCTATTTGTCGGATGACACCCGCCTGCATGTATTCAGCACGAAGTTTGAAGCCGACGGCATCAAGTTTGAAGAACCGAACGACCAGATGTTTTCATTCAACTCTCCGCTGGGAGCCTGCCCTACGTGCGAAGGCTTCGGAAAGATTATCGGTATCGATGAACACCTGGTGGTGCCCAACCGTGCGCTGAGCGTGTACGATGGTGCCGTGCTTTGCTGGAGGGGCGAGAAAATGGGAGAATGGCTGAATGAGTTCCTTCGGGAAGCTCCGGCTCATGATTTCCCCATCTTTACTCCCTATTATGAACTGACACAGGAACAGAAAGATTACCTCTGGCACGGGCCAAGAGAGAAGGTCTGCATCGACTCTTTCTTCAAGATGCTGGAGGAAAACCAATATAAGATACAGTATCGCGTGATGCTGGCCCGCTACCGGGGAAAAACGACTTGCCCTACCTGTCACGGAAGCCGACTGAAAAAGGAGGCCAGCTACGTACGAGTGGGTGGAAAGAATATCTCGGAACTGGTGGAAATGCCGATTACCCAGTTGCAGGAGTTTTTCCGTACGCTCACACTGGATGCGCACGACACTCTCGTGGCACAACGCCTGCTGAGTGAAATCAAGAACCGTCTGACATTCCTGTCGGATGTGGGACTGGGTTACTTGACACTGAACCGGTTGAGCAACTCGCTTTCGGGAGGTGAAAGTCAGCGAATCAACCTGGCCACCTCGTTAGGAAGCAGTCTGGTAGGGTCATTGTATATTCTTGACGAACCAAGTATCGGTCTGCACAGCCGTGACACTACCCGCCTTATCAAGGTGCTTCGCCAGTTACAGCAATTGGGAAACACGGTAGTGGTAGTGGAACACGACGAAGAAATTATCCGTGCAGCAGATTATATCATCGACATCGGCCCGAAAGCCGGACGACTGGGCGGACAAGTGGTGTATGAGGGCGACATGAAAGACTTACAGAAGGGAAGCGACAGCTATACCGTGAAATACCTGTTAGGAGAAGAGACCATCGACCTGCCAGCCAGCCATCGTCCGTGGAACAATTACATCGAAATCAAGGGAGCACGTGAGAACAACCTGAAAGGCATCGACGTGCGCTTCCCGCTTAACGTGATGACGGTGGTGACGGGGGTCAGCGGTTCCGGAAAGAGTACGCTGGTACGCGACATTTTCTACAAGGCTCTGAAGCGGGAATACAGTGAATCGAGTGAACGCCCGGGCGAATTCATCTCATTGGAAGGAGACATCCGTCAGGTGAACGACATCGAGTTTGTGGACCAGAACCCTATCGGAAAGTCTTCCCGAAGCAATCCGGTGACTTATGTCAAGGCGTATGACGAAATCCGCAAACTGTTTGCCGACCAACCGCTGGCCAAGCAGATGGGATACAGCGCAGGCTATTTCTCATTCAACACGGAAGGCGGACGTTGCGAAGAATGCAAGGGAGAAGGTACGGTAACGGTAGAAATGCAGTTCATGGCCGACCTGGTGTTGGAATGTGAGTCGTGCCACGGCAAGCGCTTCAAAAACGACACGCTGGAAGTGAAGTTCGAAGGAAAAAACATTTACGACATACTGGAAATGACAGTCAACCAGGCCATCGAGTTCTTTACGGAACACAACCAGAAGAAGATTGTCAAGAAGTTGCGCCCTCTACAGGATGTGGGACTGGGTTATATCAAGCTGGGACAGTCTTCGTCTACCCTCTCGGGAGGAGAAAACCAGCGCGTGAAACTGGCGTACTTCCTCAGTATCGAAAAGGCACAGCCTACCATCTTCGTGTTCGATGAACCGACCACAGGCTTGCATTTCCATGACATAAAGAAATTACTGGAAGCTTTCGATGCCCTCATCAGTCGTGGACATACGCTGGTCATCATCGAACACAACATGGATGTCATCAAATGCGCTGACCACGTGATTGACCTCGGTCCGGAAGGTGGCGACATGGGAGGAAATCTCGTGGCAGCCGGCACACCGGAAGAAGTGGCCAAATGTGCGGCTTCCTATACGGGACAATACCTGGCAGAAAAACTCAATCAGTAATCTTAACGAACAGACACATGACTCAAACTCTTGAAACCCTATACAGCCAGCTCACCGGCCATGCTCCGGAAAGCGTGGAAGCATTGCCGGGAGCCGGCTCCAACAGAAGCTACTACCGCCTGAAGGGTACTCCGACTCTTATCGGGGTATGCGGTACTTCACGCGAAGAAAACGAGGCCTTCATTTACCTGTCCAGCC
>ULMB01027289.1_pt1 | contig 13113 bp, 9 predicted proteins | sample 1951571 | NCBI WGS metagenome assembly ULMB01 (sample SAMEA4835542, study PRJEB28245) | human gut metagenome | biome: gut microbiome; material: fecal sample | place: Denmark | collected 2008 | reverse complement strand
TAGGGTATGCTCCACCTTCATTGGTTTGGTCTTAGAGAAGTGTTTATACCCTTCTGGCATATCCAAGCGATAGAACCATGTCTCTCGTGTATTGAATCCGTCTTCGCAGCCTTCGGCTTCTTCATTATTAAAAAAAAGAATATTGGTTGCAATAGAGGTATATGGGGAGAATATAGAACCAGGCAAACGAATAATAGTATGCAGATTGAACTTGCGGAGTAAATTCTCTTTTAGTGCAAGTTTAGCTCCGTCCGTACCAAACAAGAAGCCATCAGGGATAATCACACCGCATCGACCTCCTGCTTTAAGACGGTACATGATAAGTGCGATGAACAAATCCGCAGTTTCACTTGAGCGGTATTGCACCGGGAAGTTACTTTTTATACTATCTTCCGTGCTACCGCCATACGGAGGATTCATGCCGATAACATCCACCTTGTCGCTTTCCTTGAAATCTGTGATATTTGTTCCAAGCGAATCACAATTTGCAATATTAGGAGCCTCAATATCATGGAGCAATAAATTTGTAATACTCAACAGATACGGCAATGGTTTCCACTCTTGACCTACAACTGCATTTTGCAGTTTTTCTCCATCTTCGGCAGAACGGACACTTTTAGACATATAGTTAAGAGCAGAGGTAAGGAAACCTCCTGTACCACTGGTGAAGTCGCCAAAGGTCTCACCCAATTTCGGATCGAGCATCATGACGATAAAATCAGTCAACGCACGTGGAGTATAAAACTCTCCGGCATTCCCTGCAGACTGTAAGTCTTTTAAGATACCTTCGTAAATATCTCCGAATGTGTGACGGTCGTCTGCATCGTCAAATTCAATTTCGTTTACAATATTGACTACTTGGCGCAGAAGCGTTCCATTCTTCATATACTGGTTCAAGTCAGCAAATGTTTCCTGAACAATACTTTTGGCTCTTGGTGTATTGGCATCTATCGGAAGATTTTTCAAGGCAGGAAACAATTTCTCGTTGACGAAAGAGAGCAGTGCTTCTCCTGTCAACGCTTCGCCGTCTTTCTCGTCTACCGCCCAATTGCGCCAACGTAAATCTTCGGGAATGATAGACTTGTAGTTCTCATCTTTGTACTCCCATGTATCTTCCTGAGTGTCATAGACCTTCAAGAAGAACATCCAAGTCATTTGTTCTATTCTCTGTGCGTCACCATTGATACCTGCATCCTGACGCATGATATTTTGGATTCGCTTTATGATGTTGTTTACTGCCATTTTTAAGCTGATTTATATATTTGATATTCAAGTTCTCTGATGGCTTGTTCAAAAGCGACTTTACCACCGAATAACTTTATGATTTTAGTCGGTTTTCCTATGCTGTTGAAGGGCGGTATTTCCAGAATGTTTGCCTTTTCAAAGTCAAGAATACCATTTTCCGCATACTTTTCAAGAAGTGCCTCCAATACTTCACGGGCTTTGCCTTCATATTTTCCGAAGTAGTTGCGCTTCTTCACATTGTTTGCCCTCTCCTTCCTAGTCAAAGGTGGTTGGTCAAACGCAACGTGACATATCACATCGAAGATGTCTGCATCTTTCAATGCCGGATTCGCTTCACGGACTGCGTCTATCAGAATGGCATATTCCTTTAACTCGTCCATCACAGCTTGCTTGCGTTCCGCTTCTGTCCATGTATGTATAAAGTCATCAAGAGTCTGATAGTGGCGTAATAATTGCTTTCTCGCAAACGACTGAACGCTTTCCGTCCTCATGGTTTTGCCATCCTCTCCCAAAACAGATACTATCTCATGAGCAATACGAATATCCTTTCCATTGATAAGATATTTTTCACGAGACTCAGACACTGTGGGTACTGGGTCATCAATAATTTTGTAAGGCTTAGGCTTTTTCCCTCCTCCTTTGGGTGGTTCAGGGTCGCCATCAAATGCCGGGTCTTTGAATTTTGAGGTAGCATTACGGAAGTCAAGGATCTCCAAATGCCATTTACCTTTGTCTTTTCTAAGCCGTGTACCACGTCCGATAATCTGCTTAAATTCTGTCATAGAACCAATTTCTTTGTCTATGACAATTAAACCACAAGTTTTACAATCCACTCCGGTAGAAAGAAGTTCGGAAGTGGTAACAATCACAGGATAGGGTTCGTCAACACTGATAAAGTTGTCTAACTGTTTCTTACCTTCTTTGTCCTCACCCACAATACGTGTTACATAATAGGGTGATTTCTTGCATAAATCACTATTCATATTGATAAGCAAAGTACGCATTTCGGCAGCTTCCTCAATATCCGAACAGAATACTATCGTTTTTGTCATACGGCCGATGTCGTGTAACATTTTAGTAATTCTGTTAGCTACAACCTTACGCCTTAACTTAATGGCAAGGTCACGACCGATGTTTTGTCTTTGATATAATTTCTGCTCAATTTCCTTGCCTAATAAATCTGTCTCTCCCTCTTCGGGTGTCCATCCTTGCAAGTCAACATTGATAAAGTCGGCAGTAACCCGATAAGGAGCCAAAAATCCATCTTGGATTCCCTGAAGTAGGGAATAGGTATATACTGGTTCTCCGAAATAATCAAGATTATTCGCTCCTTCATCGGCTTTCGGTGTGGCAGTCATACCAATTTGGGTAGCTGAGTTGAAATACTCTAACACTTTGCGCCATGCGGAGTCGTCTTTTGCACTTCCACGATGGCACTCATCAACGATTATCAAATCAAAAAAGTTTGGTTGTACCTCCAAGAACGGATCTGGCTTTCCTTCTTTTCCGACCAATTGATGATACAAAGCCATATAAACCTCGTATGATGAATCAATCTTTTCTTCACCCTCTCCAACAGAAGTTATCTTGGTCATAAACTTCTTGAATGGCTTGAAGTCTTGCACCATCGTTTGGTCAATGAGAATATTACGGTCTGCAAGATAAAGTATCTTCTTCTTTGATCCACTTTTATGAAGCCGATGGATTATCTGAAAGGCAGTAAATGTCTTGCCCGTACCAGTTGCCATTACGACAAGTACACGTTGCTGCCCTCTGGCGATGGCCTCTACTGTACGGTCAACAGCTATACGTTGATAATATCTTGGTTCATGGCTATGGGCATCATAGTAGAACGGTGTTTCTATTATATTGAGCTCTTCAGATGTATAACTCTTGGATGCAAGATAACGGTTATATAGTTCTTCCTCTGTCGGAAATTCCTCTAACTTGATTTCTGTTTCTTTCCCCGTGATAAAGTCATGTTCCAAGAACGCATCGCCATTGCTGGAGTAGGCAAATTTCAAGTCAAGGATTTGGGCATAATCCATAGCTTGTTGAATGCCACCTCCAACCGCATGTTTATTATCTTTAGCTTCAACTACCGCAATGGGCTTACCTTTATGGTATAATAAATAATCAGCTTTTTTACCCTCTGCCACTGAATGTTGGTTGCCAACAACAAGCACTCGACCATCCGTAAAATAATACTCTTCACGCATGTTTACGCTTACTGCCCACCCCTTTTGTTGGAGTGCAGGAGTAATGAACATAGTGCGTACCTCTTGTTCTTTGAGTTCTTTCTTGTTTATTTCCATGACAATAATTCATTTATGGTTTACACTGCTGACAATCAAATCCTTCACATCAATATTAAGGGCATTGGCTATATCATTAAGCGTTTTAAGGTCTGGTTGAACAGAATTACTACACCATTTACTTACAGTACAATTGGATTTTCCAATCTGTTCTGCAAGCCATTTTCCTGTTTTTTGCTGTTCTGCAAGTACCACTTTTAGTCTATTCAAATTAGCCATGAGGTAAAAGGTTTTAATCTGAGAGCAAATTTATATAAATTGTCTGATAGTGTGAACAACTTCTGATAATAATTATTATATGGAAGCAAAAAACGGATTAAGAGGCTGTTTTAAATTAATTCTATTTTCCATCATCTTCTCTTTCTTTTTGTCGAAAGAACGTTTTCCGTCACCATGACTACAAAGGATTTGGCATCCATCAGACCACAGACGATGTGACCATAAGCCACCATCATCTCCTTGTGGGCTTCATGAATTTGTTTCTCATTCATAAACTCATATTAGAATTAGTCCTCCTTATATCTCTATACATCCAATACGAAAAAGAAAGTTTTACACGGAGTAAAAATCGGTATTTTTAGACTTTTTACAAGCTTCCCAAACAATCGTTGGAAGTATTTAACTAAGCAACAAATAGAAGCAACCTTTTTGAAAGCTTTCCAATGCCTCCACGATGGAAAAAATGCACTTCTATCATGGAAAAATCGCTACCCAGCAGAAAGCTGTCCAAATTTCCGCTCATTTAGTTTCGCATACGCAAATATAATTGTATTTTTGCCCGTTCACTCTTAAATTCCGCAAGCATGAAAGAAAGTATCACATCACGTATCAACAACCTGCGCACCTATATGAAGGCGCACGGATTGGCCGCCTATATTTTCCCCAGCACAGACCCGCACCATAGCGAATACCCTCCCGAGTATTGGAAAACACGGGAATGGATTTCCGGCTTCAACGGTTCTGCCGGAACGGCTGTCGTCACATCGGACGATGCCGCACTGTGGACCGACTCCCGCTACTTTATCGCAGCGGAAGAACAACTGAAGGACACTCCGTTCCGCTTGATGAAAGAACGTTTGGAGGGCACGCCGTCCGTCACGCAATGGCTGGCGGAGGTTCTTCCGCCGGGAAGCGCCGTGGGCATGGACGCATGGATCAACTCCGCAGACGAAATCCGCACCATCAGGGAAGAGCTCACCCATTGCGGACTGCACCTTGAAATAGCAGACCAACCGGCTGACACGCTGTGGAAGAACCGTCCGGCTCTACCCGATTCACCGGTCAGAATACAACCGCCCGCCTTCGCAGGCCGTAGCATAACCGAAAAACTCGCACTCATCCGCGAGGCCATGGCCGGACGGCAAGCCGATGGGCTGATTCTGTCCGCCCTAGACGAAATAGCCTGGACGTTGAACCTGCGCGGCACGGACGTACATTGTACGCCCGTATTCGTAGCTTACACATGGATTACCCCCTCCCGCTGTACCTTATATATAAATAAGGTGAAACTCACGGAAGAGGTTTCTGCCCATCTGAAGGAATGCGGCGTGGAAACACGGAACTATACCGACATCCTGCCCGACTTGTCACGTTTTGACGGCAAGCGGATATGGACAGACTGCCAAACCACAAACTACGCCCTCTGCCGCAGCCTGCCCGAAACATGCTCCGTAGTAGACGCTGCATCCCCCGTGGGCTTGCTCAAAGCCGTAAAACATCCGGCAGAGGTGGAAGGCTACCGCCGCGCCATGCTGCGCGACGGTGTGGCCATGGTGAAATTCCTGAAATGGCTCACACCGGCGGTACAGGCCGGAGGACAGACAGAGCTTAGCATCAGCCGTAAACTGGAGGAACTGCGCAGTGAACAGGATTTGTTCTGCGGTAACAGTTTCGACACCATTGCCGGATATGCCCACCACGGTGCCGTAGTCCATTACGAACCTACTCCGGAAACCGATTTGGAACTCCTACCGAAGGGACTGTTGCTGCTCGACTCGGGCGCGCAATACGAAGACGGCACGACGGATATCACCCGCACCATCGCCCTCGGCTCAGTGAACGAGGAGGAACGCCACGACTATACCTTAGTCTTGAAAGGACACATCCGGCTGGCCCGTGCCAAGTTCCCGCAAGGTTGCAGCGGCACGCAACTCGACGCTTGCGCCCGCTATGCCATGTGGCAGGAAGGCATCAATTATCTTCACGGCACAGGACATGGTGTGGGTTCCTGCCTGTGCGTGCACGAAGGTCCTCATCAAATCCGCATGAACTATATGCCGTCCCCACTCCTCCCCTACATGACCGTGACCAACGAACCGGGCATCTACAAAGAAGGGCGGCATGGCATACGCATCGAAAACACGCAGATCATCTTGCCCTATCGGGAAACCGAGTTCGGCACATTCCTCCAGTTCGACCCACTCACCCTCTGTCCCATCGACATGAAACCGATAGACTGGTCCTTGCTCGACACGGAGGAAATCGAATGGCTCAACCGTTACCACAGCCGGGTGTACGACCAATTGGCTCCGTTGCTCGACCACGAACACCGCACATGGCTCCGCGAAGCGACCCGGCCATACGAACACACAAAACCATCTCAAAAATCATAAAATATGGCATTGATTAAGAAACTCAACGACTTGACTCCCAAGTTCGGCAAGCACTGCTACTTCTCCGAAGGGGCAGCCATCATCGGCGACGTCACCATGGGCGACGACTGTACCGTATGGTTTAACGCCGTCCTACGCGGCGACGTACATTTCATCAAAATCGGCAACCGCGTGAACATCCAAGACGGCTCTTGCCTGCATACGCTTTACGGCAAAGCCCCCATCATCATCGGCGACGACGTGACCGTGGGGCATAATGTCACGCTGCACGGTTGCGAAGTGAAAAGCGGTGCCCTCATCGGTATGGGGTCCACCATTCTGGACCACGCTGTCGTCGGTCATGGCGCCATCGTAGCCGCCGGCGCCTTGGTCCTGAAGAATACGGTCATCGGTGACGGCGAGCTGTGGGGAGGCGTACCGGCCAGATTCATCAAGAAGGTAGACCCCGAACAAGCCAAGGAACTCAATGTAGGCTATGCCCAACACTACGTCATGTATTCCGACTGGTACCGCCGTTCGGATGCCCACCCCGAACACACACATTACTGCACCACATCGGAAGAATATGACGAAGTTACCCAACGGTAACACATCAACACGTGAAATCATGAGAAAATTCAAATCCTCTTATTCTATCGGACTGCTATGCACCACATGGTTCATGTCTTTCATCTTGCTGACAGCCGCCGCTACGGCCATCTGCCGGCTGATGAAAGGACAAACCGGCATAGGACTTGCAGTAGCTCTGTACGCCTGTATCTGTCTTGTCATCGTAGCATTCATATATTCCTATTTTAACCAAATCAAACAGGTAGAAGTGACAGCAGACAAGGTTGTCATCAGAAAAGTATACGGTGCCATAACCATCCCCCGAAAAGAAATCCTATATGCCCGCCACAGAAAAACGCTCACCCGTGCCATCAAAAGTTGGGGTGTTTATGGGCTTTTCGGACTCACCGGAGAGTTTTGGGAGGACAAGACAGGACAGTTCACTGTAGCAGTCAAAGACACCCAATCACTGATTGAAATTAAAACATCAAACAAATGTTACGTCGTCAGTTGCGACCGCTATGAAGAGGTTCTGAAACTATTGGAATAAGCCGAATGAAACTCCCTTGGACCGAAATATGACTCTGGCCGCAGACATGAAAGCCTCTGCGGCCAGAATCGTTTCTCAGAAAACTTGACATCACCACGACGTAACCTTCGCCAGAATCGAATATTTTCCCCCTCTGGGAAAGCCAAAGGAAAATACACCAGCCACGCACGGTTGCCCCTCGTACAAAAAGAAAGCCTGCACCGTCTTCCGGTGACATCCGTACCCGTAGGCTCCGCAGAACCGGGCGACAGCACTTCCGCCGTGACACAAGAAACAAGGAAAGGAGGAGCATCATGCTCTTATATTTTGGGCTGTGAAGTTCATGCAAATAGCGAAAAAAGGAGGTAAAAAAACGATTGCAAGCCCCCAAAAATGCCGTTTGGAACACTTTGATTTTTCAATCTCATGAGAATGATTTTTCGTTTGGAGCAGAACGATTTTCCAATTTGCTTCAAACGAAAGACAACAAACCTCGAAAAAACGGGGAAAACTCCCCTAAAACGCCCCCCAAATACCGCATTTTACTCTCTTTTTCCCGGAATCGGACATACAGATGGGAGCTGTTTTTGCCGGTTTTCAGCCTGTCGGGAGACAAAAAAAGCGGACAAACGCCCGCTTTTTCCAACTTGTATCCTATCTGATTCATCCTTCAGAATTTCACACTATCGAAAATCAAATCCGACGCTCCGGCGTTCCGCTCGATATACTGTCCGGCAATCCGTCCCCGCTCCGCCAAGAACTTCCCGTCGGAAAGCAGGCGGTCCATCGTCCGGCCAAAGGTGTCTGCATCCGTCACTTCCATGCAACCGCCCTCGCGCAACAAATCCTGCGCCTCACGGAACTTGCGGTTGTTCGGACCTATAAGCACGGGTACGCCATATACCGCCGCCTCGGGCACGTTATGGATGCCTACGCCGAAACCGCCGCCCACGTAGGCCATCTCGCCGTAACGATAAATGGACGAAAGCAAACCGTAACCGTCGATAATCAAGCAATCGGCACGGGCGGCACTTTCCTCCGTGACACGGGAGTAACGCACAAACGGACGGCGCAACTTTCCCTCTATCTCCTTCAAATGGTCTTCACTGACCACATGGGGCGCCAACACCAGTTTCATTTCCGGATGAGCGTTGAAGTAAGGAATAATCAAATCCTCATCCGGTGCCCATGAGCTTCCGGCCACCAACACCTTGGCATCTTGCTTGAAAGCTTTCACCAACGGTAAATCCTTGGCCTGCCGACAAATGTCCAGCACACGGTCGAAACGCGTGTCTCCGGCCACGGTGACGTTCGTGATGCCCTTGCGTGCCAACAATTCGCGCGAAGTTTCGTTTTGCACGAAGAAATGGGTCACACAACGCAACACATCGCTGTAACTGCGCCCATACCAACGGAAAAACACTTGGTTCTCACGGAAAATACTGCTCACGCTGTACACCGGAATCTGACGACGGCGGCAAGCATGCAGGTAATTATTCCAAAACTCATATTTGATGAAGAACGCCATACGCGGACGAGCCAACCGCAAAAAGCTGCGCACATTGCCCGGTGTGTCGAACGGGAGATAGCACACCACGTCCGCCCCCTCGTAATCCTTGCGCACTTCATAACCCGAAGGAGAGAAAAAGGTCAGCAATATCTTGTACTCCGGATGCTCCCGCCGCAACCGCTCCATCAGCGGACGCCCCTGTTCGAACTCGCCCAAGGAAGCGGCATGAAACCAAACATACATTTCCTCCCGGCGGATGTTTTTCCGCAAAATACGGAAAGTATTCCATTGCCCTTTCACCATCAGCCACGCTTTCTTGCGGAAAGGCGAAACCAACACGACTGCCAAGGCATACAGATAAAGCGCGATCGAATATATCATTTCAGAATCTCTACGGCTTTACGCATTCTACGTAATGTTTCCTCCTTCCCAAGGAAAGCTGAAAGTTCATACATGTCGGGGCCCTTTCCTGTGCCCACCAAAGCCACACGCCAAGGATTCCAAGGTTTCTTGCCTGTCTCTTCCGCCCAACGGTCTACGGCCGCTTTCTGTCCCTCTACCGAGAAATCATCCAGGCCTTCCAGCAATGCGGCCAGTTCGGCCATGTCGACCGCCGCCGTTTCCGTCCAGTTCTTCCGCACGAACTTGTCCTCGCGGTCGTACGCTTCCGGGGCAATGAAGAAGAAGTCGCAAAGGGGCCACAGTTCTTTGATGAAATTGATTTTCTTCATCTTCATCATGCCCACCACGGCTTCTACGCGTTCCATCGGTGCTTCTATCCCATTCTCGCGCAATATCTTGTCGAAAGTGGGAGCCAATTCCTTGTTGTCCTTCATCAGGATATATTCACGGTTGAACCACAGGCCCTTCACATAATCGAACTTGGCACCGGCCTTGCTGCATTTGGTGATGTCGAAAAGCTCCACCAGTTCGTCCAACGACATGATCTCTTGGTCTGTTCCCGGATTCCAACCCAACAAGGCCAGGAAATTGATGACAGCCTCCGGCAGATAGCCGCTCTCACGATAGCCGGAGGACACTTCGCCCGTCTTGGGGTCGTGCCATTCGAGAGGGAAAACCGGAAAGCCGAGACGGTCACCGTCGCGTTTGCTCAATTTTCCCTTCCCGTCGGGCTTGAGCAACAAAGGCAAATGGGCGAACTTCGGCATCGTGTCAGCCCATCCGAACGCACGGTAAAGCAGGACATGCAACGGAGCCGAAGGCAACCATTCTTCACCGCGAATCACGTGGGTCACCTCCATCAGATGGTCGTCTACGATGTTGGCCAGATGGTAGGTCGGCAATTCGTCGGCACTCTTGTAAAGCACCTTATCGTCGAGAATGGAAGAGTTGATGACCACATCGCCGCGAATCATGTCGTCCACATGTACGTCCTCGCCCGGCTCTATCTTGAAGCGGACGACGTACTGCCGGCCTTCGGCCAACAGCCGCTCCACCTCGTCAGCCGGCAACGACAGCGAATTGCGCATCATGCCGCGCGTAGAGGCATCGTACTGGAAATTCTGGATTTCCTGCCGCTTGGCCTCCAGTTCTTCCGGCGTGTCGAAGGCGATATAAGCCTTACCGGCATCCAGCAACTCCTGCACGTATTTCTTGTAAATGTCCCGGCGTTCCGACTGACGGTAAGGACCATGCTCCCCACCGAAACTTACTCCTTCGTCGAAAGGAATACCAAGCCAACGGAAAGATTCCAAAATGTATTCCTCCGCTCCCGGGACAAACCGGTTGGAGTCTGTGTCCTCGATACGGAAAATGAACTCGCCGCCATGCTGGCGCGCAAAAAGATAATTGTATAAAGCCGTACGTACACCGCCTATATGCAAGGCTCCCGTGGGACTGGGAGCGAAACGAACCCTTACTTTTCTCTGTGTCATAACAACATTTGTGAATATTGTGCAAAAATACTACTTTTTATTTAAACGCCCCGTATTTTTTTCGTATTTTCGCCCTATATAAAATACGGAAAAAGAGATGAACAGACATAACCAACAAAACAGCCTTACCCCGAAGGCTTTGATTTATAGAATCGTCATCACGGTCACGGCCTTGTTTATCGTGTGCCTGTACATGCCGCGTGACGAACGTTCGACCTACCAGTTCGACGTGGGCAAACCTTGGCGTTACAGCCAGCTCATCGCGACCTACGACTTTCCGATATACAAAAGCACGGAAACCATACAGACGGAACAGGACAGTATCTTACAGCACTACGAACCTTATTTCGCCATCGACGAGACCGTGGGGAAAGAACAGATAGAAAAGTTCAAGGCCACCATAAACGGACAGAAACCGGCCACCATACCGGCCAATTATCTGGCATACGTGGAAAACAAACTGGAACATATTTACGCGCAGGGCGTCATGGACACGGAGGATTTCGACCAAATGCACAGCGATGAAGTGGCGTCTATCCGCATATTCGCACAGAACGTGGCCAAGGAACAACCGATGACTCAGGTCTTCTCGCACAAAACCGCATACGAATACCTTATCGACTTGGGAGAAGACAGCTTGCATTATGACCGCAGAGTATTGCGGAAATGCAACCTGAGCGACTATATCGTACCCAATCTGACCTACGACAAGACAAAATCCGAAGAATCCCGGAAAGACTTGCTGTCTTCTCTTTCCTATTCGTCCGGTATGGTCATGAGCGGGCAGAAAATTATAGACCGAGGGGATATCGTGGACAAGGAAACATACGACATCCTCACTTCTCTGGAAAAAGAATATACCCGCCGAAACACGTCCAAAATGCAGACGCATACGGTATTGCTCGGCCAAATGCTTTACGTGGCTCTCATCATTGCCTGCCTGACGTTGTACTTCAACCTGTTCCGCCGTGACTATCTGGCCAACACGCGCCACATCCTGTTCATCGCCTCCATGCCGGTCATCTACCCGTTGATAACTTCATTCCTCATCAAGCATAACCTGTTCAATGTCTACATCATCCCGTTCGCCATGGCTCCTATTTTCATCCGGGTGTTCATGGATTCCCGGACGGCTTTTGTGACTCACGTGGCCACGGTGCTTATCAGTGCCATATCCCTGAAATACCCCTACGAGTTCATCGCCACACAGCTTGTGGCGGGCATGGTGGCCATCTACAGCCTGAGGGAGCTTTCCCAACGTTCGCAGCTTATCCGTTCGGCATTTTATGTCACATTGGCGTCTATAGCTTTTTACATGAGTATGGAACTTATTCACGAAAAAGACTTCGCACGCCTGGAGTATGGCATGTATATCTATATTATCATCAACGGCATCCTCTTGTTATTTGCCTACCCGTTGCTGTTCTTGTTCGAAAAGGTTTTCGGCTTCACCTCCAACGTGACTCTCGTCGAATTGTCCAACACCAACAACGAACTGCTGAAACGGCTCTCGGAAGTGGCTCCGGGCACATTCCAACACTCCATGCAGGTGGCGAACCTGGCTACGGAAGTGGCGAATAAGATCGGTGCCAAGGCGCTGCTCGTCCGAACCGGAGCCTTATACCACGACATCGGAAAGATGAACAGTCCGGCCTACTTTACGGAAAACCAGAATAACTTCAATCCTCACGATCGTATCAGTTACGAACAAAGTGCGGCGATTGTCATCAGTCATGTCAAGGACGGACTCAAACTGGCCGACAAATATAACCTGCCGCAAGTCATAAAGGATTTCATCTCGACGCACCACGGCAAAGGCAAGACCAAATACTTCCTGATTTCATACAAGAACCAGAATCCGGACCAACCGGTAGACGAATCCCTTTTCACTTACCCCGGTCCGAACCCGTTCACGCTGGAACAGGCCATTTTGATGATGGCGGACTCTGTGGAAGCCGCTTCCAGAAGCCTGAACGAATACACGGAAGAGAGTATCAGCGGACTGGTGGATAAGATCGTGGACAGCCAAGTGCAGGAAGGATTCTTCAAAGACTGCCCCATCACGTTCCACGACATCACCGTGGCTAAAGACGTGTTCAAAGAAAAGCTGAAGACGATTTACCACACGCGTATCAGCTATCCGGAACTGAAAAAGAAATAAGCGTCCTGCCTTACATGGGGTCTACGTCATAATAGATTTGGGCACTGCGGTAATCGGGATGTGCCATCAGGTTTTGGCGGAGATAAAGCAACTGTTCCCGGACCTTGGACAGAGAAGCTCCGGGTTCTACTTTCACTACGATTTTACGGATATAGAGCAATTGGATTCGTGCCACGGGCGGCGCGTCAGGCCCTAAAATACGGGAACCGAACACCTGGCGCAGACGGCTCCCCATTTCAGCAGCCAGATGGTCGAGCACATCTGCCCGCTTATGTTTCATATAGACATAAATCAAAC
>ULMB01008581.1_pt1 | contig 13138 bp, 8 predicted proteins | sample 1951571 | NCBI WGS metagenome assembly ULMB01 (sample SAMEA4835542, study PRJEB28245) | human gut metagenome | biome: gut microbiome; material: fecal sample | place: Denmark | collected 2008 | reverse complement strand
CCTGCCACTTTTCCAACTGGAAGCTTGCAAACCACACCCTGCATCAGACCTTTGCCTCTGCGTGTTACAAGGAAGTCATATTTTTCTACCAGCTCATCCAGTTTCTGTTCCAGATAAGGCGCTACTTCCTTTACATGACCTAAAATGTCACAGGCTTTAAACTGATCAAATACTGCCGAAACGGCTGCTCCGACAAATGGGTTTCCACCATAGGTCGTTCCGTGGTCTCCCGGTGCCAGCGATTTGTCTGCCACACGCTGTGTCAGGAAAAATGCACCGACCGGCACTCCACATCCGAGTGCTTTTGCACAGGTCATGATATCCGGTTTTACTCCGTAATTCTGCCATGCGAACATCTCGCCGGTACGTCCCATACCACACTGGATCTCATCTAAGATTAACAGAATATCCTTTTCATCACAGAGCCTGCGCACGCCCTCGATAAATGCAGGATCGGCCGGATAAATTCCGCCTTCTCCCTGTACCGTCTCCATAATAACCGCACAGGTCTTGTCCGTTACCAGTTCTTTAACACTTTCTAAATTGTTATACTCTGCAAATTTCACACCCGGCATGAGTGGAGCAAACGGTTCCTGATAATGGGCATTTCCGGTTACGGAAAGTGCTCCGATACTTCTTCCGTGGAAAGAATGTTTCATGGCAATGATTTCATGGCCGGCATGTCCGTCTCTGGTATATGCATATTTTTTTGCAGCTTTGATGGCTCCCTCAATGGCCTCCGTACCGCTGTTTGTAAAGAAAATACGATCCATTCCGCTGGCTTTTAGTGCTTTCTTTGCCGCCTCAATGGTCGGGACATTGTAATAAAGATTTGACGTATGCAGCAGTTTATCCACCTGATCCTTCAGCGCATTTTTATACGCCTCATTGCTATAGCCCAGCGCACATACGGCGATTCCGGCTGCGAAATCCAGATACGCTTTTTTGTCTGTATCGTAAAGGTATACGCCCTCACCATGATCCAGTACAAGTGAAAAACGATTGTAGGTATGCAGCAGTTCCTGCTCCGCGGTATCAATATATTCCTGTTTATTCATTGTTTATCCACACCTCTTATCTCTTATTCATTGTAAAAATGATGTTCTTCATCACCCAAAATTGCAGTACCGATTCCGCGATTGGTGAAGATTTCCAAAAGCAGACAATGTGCGATTCTTCCATCGAGAATATGCACACGGGATACTCCGTTTTCAATAGCGTCAATGCAGTTATTCAGCTTCGGAAGCATACCGCCGCCGATATATCCGTCTGTAATCAGTTTTCTTGCATCGGAAACCGTAAGTTCGGAAATCAGAGTGGACGGATCTTCCGGATCTTTGTATACTCCCTCGATATCGGTTAAGAATGCCAGTTTCTCTGCGGAAACCGCACGGGCAATCGCACATGCCGCATCATCCGCATTGATATTATATGTATCATAATTGTCATCAAGACCGATCGGGCAGATAATCGGAAGGAAATCCTTCTCCAGCAGATCATACAGAATCTTTGGATTCACTTCCTTTACTTCTCCTACATATCCGATGTCCTGACCATCCGACAATTTCTTTTCCACCTTTAACAGACCACCGTCTTTTCCACTGATGCCGACCGCCTGCACCCCAAGTTCCTGCACCATGGATACAAGTGATTTATTGACACGGTTTAACACCATCTCTGCAATCTCCATGGTAGGCGCATCCGTCTTACGCAGTCCATTGATAAATTCCGGTTCCATTCCTGCTTTGGCAACCCATTTGCTGATCTCCTTGCCACCGCCATGCACAATGATCGGTTTGAATCCAACCAGCTTTAACAGGGTGACATCCTGGATGACCTGTTTTTTCAGTTTCTCATCTACCATCGCTGATCCACCGTATTTTACAACGATAATCTTGCGGTTAAAACGCTGGATATAAGGCAATGCCTCAATCAGCACCTGTGCTTTTTCCAATGCGTTTAAATTCTCACTCATAACATTCTCCTTACTGATTAAATCTCGTAATATTTGCTTCGTTCAATGTAAAATCGTAATAGTTTAAGTCTTCCCGGAAACACCAGCCGGCATCTTTCCAGAAATGATTTCCCAGCTCATTGCTCTTAAATGCGATCAGGCTGACCTTATTGATTTTTTCTTTCTGCAGGGCGCGCATACATGCGACTGCCATGGCTTTTCCGATTCCGTTCTTCCGGTAATCTTCATGCACACAGACATGATACAGACATCCGCGTCTCCCGTCATGTCCGCAGAGAATGGCTCCCACGATCTTTCCATCTGCTACCGCTACCATACTCGTGGTCGGATTTCTTTTTAAAAACCGCTCCACTCCTTCTTTGGAATCATCGATGGAACGGATTCCAAAACCGTGGATGCCCATCCACAACGCATACACCTCATCATAATCTTCCAGTGTCATCACACGGATTGTATATTCTTTACTCATTATTCACCTCATTATAGAGCTCATTGTATGAAAGTTCCTCTTACGCGGAAACAATGAGCGTAGGAAATGCATCAAACAGATGCATTTCATTATGGAAACATCGGAACCATGGAAAGTCCTTCTGCCTCATCAAATCCGAACAGCAGATTCATGTTCTGTACGGCCTGTCCGGCTGCACCCTTGACCAGATTGTCCAGTGCACCCATCATCACAACTCTGCCGGTACGCTCATCAATGACAAAGTTTACGTCCACGTAATTGCTGCCCTCTACCCACTTGGTCTCCGGGCAGACACCTTTCTTTAATACACGCACGAAACGTTCCTTTGCATAATATTTATCGTAAGCAGCCTTCAGTTCCTCATAAGAAGGATAGGTACCATCCGGCTTTTTGATCAGGGTTGCATACTCTGTCGCAAGAATTCCGCGGTTCATCGGAACCAGATGCGGTGTAAAATTCACTGTAATCTCTTTTCCTGCCGCATAACCGAGCTGCTCCTCAATCTCCGGTGTATGTCTGTGTGTTGTCACACCGTATGCTTTCATGCTCTCGTTCACTTCGCAGAACAGGTTCGGTGTCTTTGCCCCACGTCCCGCTCCGGAAGTACCGGATTTTGCATCAATAATCAATGTATCCGGATCAATCAGTCCCTCTTTTACCAGCGGATATGCTGTCAGAATGGAACAGGTCGTATAACATCCCGGATTTGCAATCAGACGGGTCTGGGTGGTCACCTTATCACGGTTAATCTCACAGAGTCCATAAACGGCTTCCTTAATAAACTGTGGGCTTTTATGCTCAATCTTATACCATTTTTCATAGGTAGCAACATCTTTGATTCGAAAATCCGCACTCAGATCAATGATCTTTACCTTATTTAAAATATCCTCATTCAGCACACCTGCCAGAAATCCCTGTGGTGTTGCCGTGAAAATCACATCCACGCGGGAAGCAAGCTCATCCATGTTATCACCCAGACAGTCTGCATCGACAAGTTCAAAAAAGTTTCTGTAAATATCTGCATAATTTTCATCGATATAGCTTCTTGATCCAAACCATTCGATCTGTGCCTCTTTATGATTCAATAAAATACGCACCAGTTCTGCTCCTGCATAACCGGTCGCTCCGATAATTCCTACCTTTACCATGTTTCTTACCTTTTCTTTCTTTTAAAAATATGATTCTACCCTATAATAGTCCATCTTTTTCCATCCGTAAATAGCAAATATTCACAAATTTATGTATATTTATGCAATTTTATGTATATTTTTTCACTTGTGTTTTCATTTGGATTGATGTATAGTAGGGTTAGTCGTACGAGAGCGTACAATTCCATATAGAAAGAAAGGATACAATCTTATGAAAGAAAAAGTTGTTTTAGCTTACTCCGGCGGACTCGATACTACCGCTATTATCCCTTGGTTAAAGGAGACTTATGGTTATGAGGTTGTCTGCTGCTGTATCAACTGCGGACAGGGCGAAGAATTAGACGGACTGGAAGAAAGAGCCAAATTATCCGGCGCTTCTAAATTATATATCGAAGATATCACAGATGAGTTCTGTGACGATTACATCGTACCTTGTGTACAGGCTGGTGCTGTATATGAGCACAAATACTTATTAGGTACTGCCATGGCACGTCCTGGTATCGCAAAGAAACTGGTAGAGATCGCCAGAAAAGAAAACGCTGTTGCAATCTGCCACGGTGCTACCGGAAAAGGAAATGACCAGATCCGTTTCGAACTTGGTATCAAAGCACTTGCTCCGGATATCAAAATCATTGCTCCTTGGCGTGATGACAAGTGGCAGATGGATTCCCGTGAGGCAGAGATCGCATACTGCAAAGCACACGGAATTGATCTTCCATTCGGCACAGACCAAAGTTACAGCCGTGACCGTAACTTATGGCATATCAGCCATGAAGGACTTGAGCTGGAGAATCCTGCAAACGAGCCAAATTATGATCATCTTCTGGTTCTTGGTGTTTCCCCTGAGAAAGCTCCGGACGAAGGCGAATATGTAACCATGACATTTGAAAAGGGTGTTCCAAAAACTGTAAACGGAAAAGAAATGAAAGTTTCCGATATCATCCGTGAATTAAACCGTCTCGGTGGAAAGCACGGTGTCGGCATCATCGATATCGTAGAAAACCGTGTCGTTGGTATGAAATCCCGTGGTGTATATGAGACTCCTGGCGGAACGATCCTTATGGAAGCACATGACCAGCTGGAAGAACTGGTTCTCGACCGCGATACCTTATCTGCAAAGAAAGAGATGGGCAACCGTCTTGCCAATGTTGTATACGAAGGAAAATGGTTCACTCCTCTTCGCGAAGCAATCCAGGCATTTGTTACTTCTACCCAGAAGTATGTCACCGGTGAAGTAAAATTCAAGCTCTACAAAGGAAACATCATCAAAGCCGGCACAACTTCTCCATACTCTCTCTACAGTGAGTCTCTGGCAAGTTTCACAACCGGTGATCAGTACGATCATCACGATGCAGACGGATTCATCACACTGTTCGGACTTCCTCTGAAAGTTCGTGCAATGATGCTGCAGAATGTAGATAAAAAAGATCTGGATAAATAAAAATCCGGTCACAAAAAAGAAGCGCGTCTGCGCTTCTTTTTTATGTATCCTTTACCCATTCAGCCCCATCGCCCGTGCGATCATGGCAAGAATAAACAGGTGTGCCGGATAAAATATGTAGAAGAAATACTTCATCTGTTTTCCCCTGGTTCCATTGTAAAAATAAATCGGTATCATATCTAAAAATGCTGCCGCTTCAATGATACTTGCCAGCAGGGTTAAAACCAGAACACCGATCCCCATTCCCTTCACTTTCTTCGGATAAAACATGTAAATTGCAAAAATTGTCACAATTCCCGACAAATCGTAATCCGTACAAAAAAGAAGTGCCAGAAATCCCCCCGCCGCAACTATCACAATGGTAAGAATCAGGCGGATGACTGCGGCCTTATTTCCGTAAACATCCTCCACAAACTTCTGCTTTATCCCTTCAACACCCCAGATCACCAAAAGCCCGAACAGCAAAGTAAAAAAGACATTGTTGCTGGAAAAATCCCACATTCTCCTGCTGAATGCCAGATCAAACGGAACCTCGGAAATCAGGGCAAACAAAAAAAGCCTCCCCGCATATTTTGCCCTGCTGCGTGTATGGTAAAATCCCTCTACCAGAAGAAAACAGTAAATCGGAAACGCCAGTCTTCCAATGATGCGCATCAAAAATGCGGGATTTTCCAGTCCCGGAATCTGTTCTAAAATAACGGCCGATGTGTGATCAATCAGCATGGAAATCACGGCGATCACCTTTAACCAATAGCCGGAAATCCCCTGTTGTTTAACGTTCATAATCCTTCTCCTCTTTATTATTTTGCAAGAAGCTGTGCAATCTCTTCTTTGTATGGCGGAATCGTCTTTTTGGTCTCTCCCTCGGCACAAAGCCACGGTGTCTCTAAAATCTTTGGAATTTCCACAAAACGCAGATCGTGGACCAGACGGTACAATGTCTCAAATCCAATGGTTCCTTTTCCAATGTTTGCATGACGGTCTTTATGTGCTCCCAGGGGATTTAAACTGTCATTGATATGAAAGACCGCAATCTGGTCGAGTCCGATCACCTGATCAAAATGTTTAAAAACACCATCATAATCATGCACCAGATCATAGCCGGCATCGTTTACATGACAGGTATCAAAACAGACTCTTAACCGTTCCTTTTTGTGCACTCCGTCATAGATTGCCCTAATCTCTTCAAACGTTCTTCCAATCTCACTGCCCTTTCCTGCCATCGTTTCCAGAGCAATAAATACCTCATCCTCGTTCTCATCCAGCACCATATTCAGCCCGCGGACAGTCTGTGCAATTCCGGCCTCTGCACCCGCATCCAGCGCGGACCCCGGATGTAACACCAGGATATGGCTTCGCATAGCAGCCGTGCGCCGGATCTCCTTTTCCAGAAACTGTACAGCCAGTTCAAATGTCTCCGGCTTTACGGTATTTGCAAGATTGATGATATAAGGCGCATGAACCACAATCTCCCGGATTCCGGCCTGTTTTGCATAGACCCATCCTGCCTCAATATTCAGATCTTTGATTTCTTTTCTGCGGGTATTCTGTGGTGCACCCGTATAGAGCATCAACACATTTGCTCCGTAGCTTTCTGCCTCCTTTACGGACGCTAAAAACATCTCTTTTCCTGCCATTCCCACATGGGAACCGATTTTAATTTCTTCCATCTTATGATATATCCTCTGCTCTGAGCTTTTTTTTCTGCTGATGTGCGGTAATTGCAATCAGCACTATTTGTGGTATAAATCTTCCACAGATTGTCACGGCTTTTAGCGTCAACGTAGGAACAATCACTACTTTGCGCCTTTTCATCTGCTTTAAAGCATATCTAACACAATATTCCGGAGTAATTCCTGCCAGTGCAAACTCTACATTTGCAACGGCATTAAATTCTGTATTCACCGGTCCGGGACATAATGCCCCCACATACACGCGGCTGCCTCTCTGTTTCAGTTCGAGTGCCACGGCACGTGTCAGGCTGGCTATATAAGCTTTGGTCGCATAATAGGTGGCCATATAAGGCCCTGCTGGAAGAAGTCCCGCCGAGGAAGCCACATTTAAGATGTAACCGCCCTCCTGCTTTTCCATACGGCGAAGCATCAGCTTCATAAGAAGATGCATAGCCTTGACATTTACATCTATCATCTGCATTTCCTTATCTGCGTCCGTCTCCAGAAAGCTGCCACAGTCACCGAATCCCGCATCATTAATCAATATCCCGACTGGCAGCTTCTCGATCTGCTGCATCAGGTGATAACAGGCTTCTTTTTGTGACAAATCCGCCGATATCACAATGCTCTCGGTTCCCTTCTTTTGTAATTCCTGCGCCAGTTCCTGTAACCGGTCCTCTCTGCGTGCAACCAGTACCAGACGATACCCCTCTGCTGCAAGCTGCCGTGCAAACGCCATACCGATTCCGGAGCTTGCCCCTGTGATCACTGCATATGATTTCTTCATTTTGCCTCCTCCTTAATGTATCACGAGTATAGCACAGTGACACATGAAAGTCCAATAAAAATCAGGGCTTACAGAGGTTCTCCCTCCATAAGCCCCGATAGCAGATAATGAGTAATTTATTGATATTTTCTTACTTTACAGTTACCTTAATGGTTACGATTTTCTTTGTTCCATCTTTTAAGGTAACGGTTGCCGTTACTTTTCCGGTTCCCTTCTTCTTTCCTTTAATCTTTCCGTTTTTATTTACGGAAACCACAGACTTCTTGGAAGACTTATAGGTAATCTTTGCAACGTTTTCCATATTCAGCTTCTTGCTCCACTGGAATACGGTTGTCTTTTTTGCACCAATATTTACTGTGCTCTTTGCAGGTGCGATAGTCTTTGCAATCTGCTTTGCAGCTGCCTTAACTTCTGCCTGTGTCTTTAAGACGTATACGCCACGGTCTTTGAAAGTCAGTGATACGGAACCGTCCTTTGTAACCTTATACGATTTCTTATTCACAAGAACCAGTTCTCCGGTCTTTTCGTCTTTCTTCATGACTGCAAGTTTTGCACCTGCTTTGACGTCTGCTGCATTTACCTGTACGGCGTATGCAGTGGTTCCATCTGCTTTCTTGACTTCCTGTGTGATGGTTACGTCTTTCGTTCCTGCAGCTTCTGTTACAGCTTGGATCACATCGGCATTTACGGTTGCTTTCACGCCTGTTTTGCTTGTCTTTCCAGTTGCTGCTACTGCTGCCTCTGCGGTTACTTTTCCGCTTGCATCCTTTGTGACTGTTACGGTTGCAGTCGTTCCTTCCGGAAGTTTCTCGGCAGGAATAACGCTCTCTGTCGTTGTTGTATCCTTCTTGGTATCTTCAGAAGGCTTGGTTTCGGTTGTTGTGCTTCCGCTGGAAGAACCGCCGTTTGTACTTGAATTATTTTTCAGAACAACGGTACCACCATCTGTTGCCGCTGGAATGATCACTTTAATCTTTCCGTTACTTACCGTATATGTTTTTCCAGAATACAGATCCTTCAAAACAGTTCCATTATTTTCACTAACCGGAATTTCTACAGTCTGTGCAACATCTTTGATATTTAAACCAACATATAATTTTGTTCCTTTGTAGCTTCTGGATACAATATCATAACCATTTTCATCAGATGCTAAAATTGTTTTTCTGTCACCCCTTGCGAATACATCTGTATATGCATTACGGATGGAAAGCATCTTCTTATAATGCTGATAGGTCTTATTGTCACTGTTTACCATTGTCCAGTCAAAATCATAACGGTTTGTCTGATATGGATAATTATTTAATCCCGTCAGACCGATCTCTTCCCCATAGTAAATAACCGGCTGTCCTTTTGCAGTAATCTGCAGGCTTGCGGCTACCATGGATGCCGCAGTTGCTGCATCTTCAGCCATTCCACCATCCAAAAGTTTCTTCTTAAATCCATCCTCGTCATGACTTCCAAGGAACTGACCTGTCATATATGTATTGTTTAATCCACTATTTCTGGATGTCAGGAAACTTTCTACGGAAGAAATATTTCCCTTTACAAAATTAGTTGCCTGATCATTAAAATCAAAATCCAGATCCGAATCCATTTCTCCGGTTCCTAAAGTATTGCCATTAGAAGCATAGCCTCCTCCTGCATACTCTCCAATCATCTTAAAATCTGAATCTACTTCCGTCAGAGCATTTTTTAATTCTGCCCAAGTATCGTTTTCCACATGTTTAACTGTATCAACACGGAAATAGTCGATGCCAAAATCTTTCACCCACTGGGTCTGCCACTTGACAAGCTGTGCGCTGACCGCAGGATCTTCTGTTCTAAAATCTGGTAAATTACTTAAGGAATCTTTCTGGTCACTTCCGGATACAATATCGTCTCCGCTTCGGATCATATCACCAAAATCCGTATCATATCCTGCATGGTTAACCACAATATCTACCATAATACGAATACCGCGGTTATGTGCCTGATCGATCAATGTCTGGAATTCTTCTTCTGTTCCAAGCGTTGGGTTCAGCTTTGTAAAATCGCTTGCCCAATATCCATGGTATGCAGCATTGTACGGAACATCTTCTTTTCCCGTGTCAGTTACCGTAACTCCCGGAATATTTTCTACAATAGGAGTAATCCAGATTGTATTAATTCCCAAATCCTCTAAATAGTCTAACTTTTGTGTAATTCCTGCGAAATCACCACCATGATACAGACCTGCATTATCCTTTCCGTAAGTCTGTGCTCCGCTTGCTGTATTGTTTGATTCATTTCCATCAAAGAAGCGGTCCGTTACCATAAAATAAATAACGGATTCATCCCAATCAAAATCTTTCGCATTTTTCTTGGTTCGAGCAGTCACTTCAACCTGTACACTTGTTGAATACTCATTTCCATACTGATCTGTTACAACAATTGGCAATGTTTTCTTACCTAGCGAAGTATCTGTTGTGGCTGATATTGTTACCGCCTGCAAATCCGGTACAATTGCCAATGTACTGCTTCCACCTAAAGAAGAAACATCAATGCTTGCAGATGCAACTTCCATCTTCTTTGTATCATTCTCATCCTGATTTACAGTAAATTTTACGACATTATTCTCATTATAATTAAATGATGCATTCATTACCTCTGCCTGAATAGTGGCATTCAGCTTATAATACTCAATATAAGAATAATCGTTTCCCCCTTTTTGTTCCTGCTTATCGTTATATTTGTCTAAAATATATTCATCCCCGACTTTATAACGATAATATGTACATCCGCTTTCCAGTTTGTTATAGTTATACTCAAAACGCTTATTCCCAGCATTATAAGTCATTTCATATTCCGTACCATTGATATCTACAGATACCTTCATATCTGCAAGCTTATCATCAATTAAGGCGTTATCATCCCGATAATAAAATGCAATCTTATTTTCTTTTGGAAGGACTTCATATCCCTTATTGTATGGAGCACCTAATACAGGTTCTTCGCCCTGTTTCATGTTCGCACATACAACATTCTGATCCTCTGGAAATGCAATAGAATGATCTCCACCATCCTTGACCCAGTCCTTACCAGAAGAATCCAGTGCAATAACGAAATCAACTTTTGTGCAGCTTGATTTTACCGGAACCTTAATTTTCCATTTTCCAGCTCCTGCGGATTCAAATTTTTTCAATTCTGCCGCAAAACCAGTAGTCCACGAATAAAACTCCGGATTGGTTGTTAAAGTATCATTTTCATATTCCAGATAAAAATATCTTGGATCTTCTTTGGTAATGGTAGGTTTTTCGGTAACTGGAGTCTTTCCAAACACATACCATAATGTTACCTCTGATTCTTTCTCGTCAATAACGTAATACCTATTTCCGTCCTGTCCATTCCATGAAGTTGATCCCGCCACTGGTTTTCCAATAATTCCAAGCGAATTAAACGAAACATAAGTTGTTCCCTGTAACCAAGTCACATTATTTTCTGTGTCTTCTATCGTATTATTTAAAGGAACAAATTCCTTTTCAGAACCCTTTTTATTATATATATATACATCAGATACACCAGCTTTCATTTCAAAATCTGGAGAATACATATAAATCGTTACTTTATACTGTTTTTCCACAACATTAACAATAACATCTGACGTTTCATTACCAGCAGTTGCGGTTAACTCAACAGTTTTTATTCCACTGCCTTTTTTCACATTGATTGTTTCATCTTTCAATGTAACCTTATCACTTAAAGAAGGGTCTTTTAATGTATATGAAACTGTTTCATCACTGCTTGTTCCATCATCGCCATAAAGCTTTAATGTTTTCGGAAGTTCGAGATCCTTACCAGCCAAAGCTTCCATATTTTTTGATTCAAGTCCCGGAACTACTAATCTACTATTGCCATCTGTCATGGCATCATTTGCAGGGTCTGTGATCCAGCTAGTCCCAATTTTATACTTATACCCATATATTCCTGGATTTTGTTTTTGAACTGTTACGGTGAATTTATCTCCTTCCTTTTTCATTGATAATCCATTATCCCAGTTCGTTCCTGCGACAGTTCCCATAAGCCGAACATCTTCTGCATCTTTATATTCGCCTGTTGCATCCAGATTAAATGTAACTGTACGGTCCTCATGTACAACCGGACTCTGTACTTTTATAACCGGTTTTACTGGTGCGCTGCTTGTAGATTCCGTCCACCCTTCCGGTTTCTTTTCACTGATTACCGTTTCCCCTTTTTCGCCAGTAACCCACTTTTCTACTTTAGAACCATTTTCCGTAAATCCAATATTATCTGTTTGTTTTCCATTTCCTTTATTATTAAATATACAATGGAATTCCTCATCTGAATTTGTGCTAATTGTAAAGCTATACCAGCCTTCATTTTCTGAATCTTCTTCTACTTCAGCTCCTGGCCAGCTATTTGCATAACCATAACCATCAACAGCCGTCCAGCTCTTTCCTTCGGCTATTTTCGTATAAACAGCCTCCCAATTTGTAGAATTTTTGAAGTGCATAATAATTTGTCTGCTGCCTTCTGCTTTTGCCTGTACCGCCCCAATCGGCAAAAGTGTCAGAACCATCGCAATTGCAAGTAAAAAACTTACAAAACGGTTCTTTGTTGAAAACCTTCTCTCTCCCATTTTTTCCTCCTTTTGAATGATTTTTCGGGTTTTTTCGTTTTTCATTATACTTGAAAATTTATACGAAATAAAGTTGGAAAAACTGCCAAAAAACCTCTGGAAATTTTGTCTAAAAATTCCAGAGGTTTTTTCAACTTATTATACACATTGTATATTCATTTTTATTGCTGCAGTACCAGCTCGCGCCCTGTCACATCCAGTTCCATGCTCTGTGGATCTTTTTTATACTGCTCAAGCACGGTCAGCCACAGCATATGTACTTCGTAGATCAGCATCTGATCCGCCTCCACTGCATACGGAGCTAAAACATCCACATCGAAGAAGCGGATGCCAAGCGGTGGCAGAAAAATCAAATTGCAGGACTTCTTTTTCTCTCCGCAGGTGTAGATCTGCTCATAAGAAACCAATAGAAATTCTTTTTCCTGATCCATACAGTGATAGGAAACAAAACACTCATCAATCACCCATGTCTCTCCCTCTTCGGTTTCCACTGGTTTCTTCGCCGGATCGTTGTACTCGGTAGTCTGGCACTGAATATCCCAGTGCAGTTTTCCTTCCCGCGTTTTTTGTATCATATCGGTCACTTTACGGACCAGCTGTTCTTCCTTTTTCTTCATTCTTATGCCTGCTCTCTCACATAAATCTGTGACAGATTATTCATGATCGCCGCTGCGACATCCGGTTTATTCATAGAGTAAATGTGAATGTGGTTGACTCCGTTGGCAATCAGATCAATAATCTGCTCGGTTGCATAGGCAATTCCTGCCTGCTTCATGGCTGCAGGGTTGTCCCCAAACCGATCCACAATGCTTAAAAATTTGGCAGGAACCAGATTTCCGGTCAGGGAAATCGTTCTCTTCACCTGTGCTGCATTGGTAACCGGCATGATTCCGGCAGTCACCGGAACATCAATTCCTTTAGCAAGTGCCTTATATAGGAAACGATAATAAATGTTATTGTCGAAAAACATCTGTGTGGTCAGATATTCACAGCCTGCATCCACTTTTTCTTTCAGATGATCCAGATCTTC
>ULMB01021664.1_pt1 | contig 13280 bp, 9 predicted proteins | sample 1951571 | NCBI WGS metagenome assembly ULMB01 (sample SAMEA4835542, study PRJEB28245) | human gut metagenome | biome: gut microbiome; material: fecal sample | place: Denmark | collected 2008 | reverse complement strand
CAGGATGTCGCGCTGCACCTGAGGCAACTCGATAGAAGTACGGTCGCCTCCGGCAAAACCCGGACAGTTGACGTGGTTCTTTTCCTCACCCTCCAAATCCGGAGATATGCCGCCTACGAAAACAACCGTTCCGGCATCTTTCACACGGTCAACCACTTCGGCGGGAGAAACCTGACGACGAACACCCACGTCGAACTTCAACAAAGCCTCACCCGCAGCCTGCATGTACTCGATTTTAATATCATAATCTTTCCCTGCCGTGGCATCCAAGGCGTATTCACGCTTTTCGCGGGCATGCTCGCCCCAGTAATCAATGACCTTCTCGCCGTTCACATACACGCGGTAACCATCGTCTCCTTCAATCACCAAATCATATTTTCCACCCTGCGACGGACGGAAAGTACCTTCGTACACCGCTGTGAAGTTTTGTAGGTTCACTCCTGCCGCAAACACGGTATTCCCCCCGTTGTTCTTGTTAATCGGAGTGGCTAATTCCTGCGTGGCGACCGCCTCTCCTTTCATCTCCAGATTATTCCAATACGTGGCCTTCAATCCCGTCCTCCCGCCGTGCGACAACTGATGGAAATAAGAATCGAAGACTTCATTACTCAGAAGGTCGCACCCTTTTTCATATCGCACGTCACGGCCAAGCCTTTCACGAATACCGTCCAAGACCGTATAGGTATGCGAAGGCGTACCTTCGTAGTTTCCCCACTGCATGACGGAATCCACCGCGTTCGGCCCCATTACGACGACATCGCCACGCGTCTTGTCCAAAGGAAGCACCCCGTCGTTGTGCAACAAGACCAAAGACTTACGGGCAATGTCCAAGGCCATCTGCTTATGCGTCTGGCAATCTACAGTATCTATGCCGATGCGACTCCAAGGCACCAACGAGTCGTCATCCATTTCCCCGAGCGCAAAACGGGCTTCCAACAAACGGCAGAGACTGGTGTCGATACGGTGTTCCGTTATCAATCCCCTATCGACTGCCGCTTCCAATTGCATGTAATCCCCCCATCCGCATTCCAAGTCCGTCCCGCTGGTTACTGCGGAAGCACTGGCCGTGGCGGCATCGGGATGCGTCTCGTGCAAGCCCGGGTTGAAAAAGTCACCGATGGCACCGCAATCGCTCACCACCACATATTTAAATCCCCATTCATCGCGCAGGATTTGATGAAGCAGGCGTTCGCTCCCGCAACAGGGTTCTCCCTCGAAACGCTGATAGGCACACATCACTTCTTTCACATCGGCTTCTTGGACCAATACCTTGAAAGCCGGCAAGTAAGTCTCCCACAAATCGCGCGGATCAAGCTGTTCCACGTCGAAATAATGACGCTTGGCTTCCGGCCCGCTATGTACGGCATAATGTTTCGCACAAGCGTGCAACTTGTCATACTTGGCATCCGCAGGACCTTGCAAGCCCCTGACCATAGCCACACCCATCCGGGAAGTCAGGTAAGGGTCTTCTCCCCAAGTCTCTTGCCCCCGTCCCCACCGGGGATCGCGGAAGATGTTCACATTGGGCGTCCAAAACGTCAATCCTTCGTTCATCTGCCCGTAGCGGCCTTTTTTGTGCGCATCGTGATATTTCGCACGGGCCTCGTCGCTCACCGTCGTGTACACGGCCTCCACGGCCTCATCGTCGAACACGGAAGCCATACCCATGGTGATGGGATAAACCGTGGCGACTCCGCTACGGGCCACTCCGTGCAACGCCTCGCTCCACCAGTTATAAGGCTTGATGCCCAAACGCTCCACTGCAGGAGAAGAATTAATCATCAAAGAAGCCTTCTCTTTCAGCGTCAATCTCTTCACCAAATCCTCAGCCCGTTCACGAGGAGACAAATCAGGATTCTTGTAAGGTTCGTTTTGCGCCCAACCTATATCAGCCACGGCCAACCCTAACCACAAAACAAATACGGTATTTTTCATGCTTATTTAAATTATAAATGGTTCTATCTTGCAAAATAAAATAATCCGCCACAGAACGGACATGGAGAAAAACACTAATCGCATGGATAATATTAAGGCCGCCCCGCCCCATAACGTAAAAAAGGTCGGCCCTGCTTTTTTTGCAAAGCCAACCTTTTGTTCAAAACGGCACTGCGGCACGACTTATTTCAATGTCACGGCCAAAGGCGTTTTCAACTGACGGCCGTACCGCTCCACGTTCTCCTGCCAAACGGCCATATCCGGCATGTCATACTTGCTCCATGCGGAACCGAAATAATAGGTAAAAGTATCACCCGGTTCGTAGTTGCTGACTCCTACCACATGCCCCACGGCACCGGCCTCTTCTTTCGCCATCGGTACATATTCGACCGACTTCAAGCCTTCGGGGAACAAACAAGCTATGTATATCAGCCCGTTCATCGCCTCCGGATGATCCATCGCATCGGCATACGCCACATAACCGAGTTTTTTATTCATTACATACGCATCCGGCATACTCTTATGCACGGCAATACCGGCAGCCACCTTACGGGCTTCACTTAAATTGGCATAAGCCACTTCACATTTGTTCAGATGCGTACCCTTGTCCAGTGTAATGACACGGGTTTCCACCACGTCCTTATCCTGACCGACTTGCACCGGGGCAAACACCATACGGGCAGAAAAGCGCAACGGCCCCATGTCCAGGATTTCCACCTCTTTATAACATAAGGGATAGACAAAATCCTTCCCTTCCATCAAAGCAGGCACACCGGCTCCCATCGTCGGGCCTACCGTATAGGCATCCATTCCGTAACCATGGTCGCGGTGGTAAGTCAACGTACGATGCAAAGCGGCACACTCGCCTCCACGTCCGGCCTTACGCAACTTGTCCTGCAGGCCGTACGAAGTCAACTCGCTATGGTAGAAAGTTTCGAGCATCGGATAAGGCACATTCTTATTAAACACATCGAAACCATAAATGCGTTGTCCGCTTTTCTGGATGGCCGGACCGTATGCCCGCCAACCGTTCCGGTCGTTTTCCCAAGCCAAATCGTCTTCACGCGAAGCATACACACGTCCCCACGACGTGAAACGGTAGTCGGTCGGTAAACCTTTCACTATCGTCAGTTCAGTGGAAGAAGCGGGACGAACGAAAGCCTGCAACAGGAGCTTACCGTCATGAGTCAACTGATAAGGCACTTCCGCCCGGTCTTCGTCATACACCACAAACTGACGTCCGCCACCGATACCGAGTTTCTCAAATATCGTCTTAGCCTCCAGTTCCACTACATCATTACGGTTGTCTTTCGTCGTATTCTTTACCTCTACTTTTATGGAAGGAGAGTTCTTATCCTCCACGCTACCATCCAGATAACGCACACGTTCGCAAGCCGCCAACAGCCAAGCCCCCGTACCGAACGGTGCCTGCGACCGGGCATCCACCTTACGGGTCGGGTCGGGCTTCTCGCCAATGGGCTGCACATAACCGATGCTGCCATCGGGCTGAAGCGCCGTAGAAACCAGATAATTCCAAGCTCTCTCAATCACCGGAGCATACCCGGCCTTGTCCAGCAAACCATGGTTTACGCCCCACATCAGGCCGTAGGCAAAGAATGCCGTACCGCTCGTCTCCGGTCCCGGAGCATCCTCTTCGCACAACATACTGCGGCTCCAATATCCTTCCGGCCTCTGGCAGCGTGCCACACCTTGCGCCAACTCCCTGAACCGTTTCAAAAAGAAAGCGCGGTGCTCATAGTCCTCCGGCATGTCGCCCAGCACCTTGGCCAAACCTGCCAACACCCATCCGTCGCCACGCGCCCAGAAACTCTTTCCGCCACTGGCAGTCTTCACTTTGGGATAGATGTATTTCGCGTCACGGTAATACAACTGCGCCTCCGCATCATACATCAGGCTGTCGCTCCACAAGTAATTTTCATACATGCGGTCCAGGAACATGCGGTCGCCCGTCAACTTATACATCTTCGTCATCAACGGCATCACCATGTAGAGCGCATCCGCCCACCACCAGAACTTGTTCTCATCCAAATGACAGGCGTACGTCATTACCTCCTTAGCACGGGCTACCTTATAATCGGCCGGATTCAGATTATACATGTCGATGTAGGTCTGGAAACAAATCTGCCAGTCGCCGAACAACACGAAATCCTGCCCCTCGCCATACGTCTTGTACTTCCAGTTCCGTTTGTCGTCGCTGTTTGCGCCCCGCCAACGGTTATGCTCGCACCATTGCTGACTGTATTCATAATAAGCAGCCTTCCCAGTCAACCTGTAAGCTTCCATGTTTCCGGTGTAATAAGCGGCGTTGTCCCAAAAAGCACGCGTCTTGGGCGAATTGTTCGCCTGCCAATAGTCATTTACTTTCTCTATCAGCCGCAAGACGTCAGCCGACCCCGCGCTGCCTTGTCCTGCCGCAGGAAAAAGCACACCTGCACACCACAAGACCATCCACACGCGCAAAAACTTGAAATCAAAGTGTTTCATGTAGATTAATATTAATAATTAATGAATTGGTTCTTCATGCTTCGCATGTTCCGCAAAAGTAAATAAAAAAAACATAACCACGAAGCTTTTTACGGATTACCTTCCTAAAAAGCAGTATTTTGTGCTCGCGAACAATCGCAAACATACGCCTAACGGGTTTGCTCCCTGCGGTCGGCAAGCCTTCCCTGCCATGCGCCCCGCTCCTTCATCCTGCGCTTCAACCGTTCGGTAAACTCATAGTTTTTCAGTCCCCAGTCGGGAGCAATCAGCAAGTCCTTAGGAGATTGCGATACAAAACGCTCCAATACCAAATCGCTCCTCAGGCGTTCGATATAGTCGATAACCAGCTCGATATATTCATCCGCCGTATACAGATGAAACTGTTCCGGATGCAAAGCATACTCGTGTGCCATACGTGTGCCCCTTATCAGTTGGAGTTGGTGGATTTTCAAAGCGGTCAGAGGCAAACGGGACACCAACGCAGCCTGCCCGACCAACTCGTCACGCTTCTCTCCGGGCAGCCCGAGGATGATATGCCCACCAGTCCGTATGCCTGCATCCACCGTACGCCGGACGGTTTCCTCCGTCTCGGCAAACGTATGCCCGCGATTGATGCGGACAAGCGTCCCGTCGTCCACACTCTCAATCCCGTACTCCACCATCAGGAAAGTACGGCGGTTCAGTCCGGTCAGATAATCCAGCAATGCCTGCGGCATACAGTCGGGACGCGTGCCGATGACTATTCCCACCACATCCAGCACAACCAAAGCTTCTTCATACTTCCGGATAACCTCATCTACTTCTCCATACGTATTCGTATAAGCTTGGAAATAAGCCAGAAACTTCATATCCGGATACTTTCGTCCGAAAAAGCGCTTGCCTTCTTCCAACTGCTCCGTAATCGTTTTCTCCGTACGGCAATAGGCCGGATTAAACGTCTGGTTGTTGCAGTAAGTACATCCGCCCCAGCCTTTTTCCCCATTACGGTTAGGGCAAGTAAAACCCGCATTGATGGAAATCTTTTGTACTTTGAAAGGAAATTCCCGACGCAGGAATTCTCCGTAGTCTGTATATAAATAAGGTATAGCCATACTTTTTAAACCGTTATTGCCTCGCAAAGATAGAAAAAAAAACTTATCTTTGCGATAAAATAGTTCTAAGGTTAAGATATTATCCATTACATCTAAAATAAAATGAAAAAGATTGCAACCTTTTTAGTCGGATGCCTCCTGGCAGCCGTTCCCGTACATTCGAATGCGACGGGACTTTCATTAAAAGAGTTGTGTGCAGGCGAATATGCCGCCAAACGCATCTATGGCGTGAACCCGCTCAACGACGGAGAAAGCTATTCCCGGCTGAGCGACGATCACAAACAAATCATCACCTATTCCTTCAAGGACGGACGGCAGAAAGACGTGCTGTTCGACGTGTCTACGGCAAGGGACGTCAAACTGGAGAAGATAGACGGCTACATCCTGTCGCCGGACGAAAAGAAAATGCTGATACAAACGGAAACGAAACCCATCTACCGTCATTCCTTCACCGCCGTGTACTATTTGTACGACATTGCCAACCGCACCCTCACCCCCTTGTCGGACAACGGCCCTCAACAGTCGCCCAAGTTCTCACCGGACGGCAATCTTGTCGGTTTCGTCCGCGACAATAATCTGTTCCTAGTCAAACTGCTGTTCAACAACAGCGAAAGCCAAATCACCAAAGACGGGAAATTCAACGAGGTCATCAACGGCATCCCCGATTGGGTGAACGAGGAAGAGTTCAGCACAAGCTGTTCCTTCGACTTCAACGCCGACAATACCATGATAGCATGGATCCGTTATGACGAAAGCAAGGTGTCTACGTTCTCCTTCCCGTGGTACAAAGGCAGCCATCCGGCCAAGGAACAGTATGCGGAATATCCGGGCCGCTATGAATATAAGTATCCTATGGCCGGCACCACAAACTCCACCGTCAGCGTACAGACGTTCGACATCAAGGCACGCGTAATCCGCACGATGAAACTGCCCCTCGAAGCCGACAGTTACATCCCGCGCATCCGGTTTACCAGCGACCCGGCCAAACTCGCTGTCTTCACATTGAATCGCCATCAGGACTGCCTGGAAGTGTACATGGCCAATCCGCGCTCCACGGAATGCAAAAAAATCCTGCGCGACAACGTGGACAAGTACGTCAGTGAAAACGTCTTTAAAAACCTGGTCTTCTATCCCAACCGTTTTGTGCTGACCAGCGAGCGGGACGGATACAACCACCTTTACCTCTACGACTTGAACGGCAGCCTGATAAAAAAGGCCGTCGGCGGCCAACTCATCGTCAAAAGTTTCTATGGGTACGACACGGCGGACGGCAGTTTCTATTTTTCCGCCAACCCGGCAGACGACCCGATGCACACAGCCATTTACAGGAGCGACAGCAAGGGCAAAATAGAAAAACTTTCCGCAGAAGAAGGCGACAACAGCGCCATATTCAGCAAAAACATGAAGTATTACATGAATGTCTATTCCAACATCCGTACTCCGTACGTGACCACTCTTTGTAACCGCAACGGCAAGACGCTGAAAGTACTCGAAGACAACCAAGCATTAGTGGCCAAACTCAACGGCCAGAATTTAGGGACGCGCGAGTTCTTCCAATTTACTACGGGAGAAGGCATACAGTTGAACGGCTACATGGTCAAACCTGCCGATTTCAATCCGGGCAAGAAATATCCCGTCGTCATGTTCCAGTACAGCGGTCCCGGTTCTCAACAAGTCCTCGACTCTTGGGGAACCGGCAGCATGGGCGGTACCTTGTATGAACAATACTTGGCACAACAAGGCTTCATCTGTGTCTGCGTGGACGGACGGGGCACCGGAGGACGGGGCGCAGAGTTCGAGAAATGCACCTACCTGAACTTAGGCTACTTAGAAGCAAAAGACCAAGTGGAAACCGCCCTTTATCTGGGTACGCTGCCCTACGTTGATGCCTCGCGTATCGGTATCTGGGGTTGGAGTTACGGAGGCTTCAACACACTGATGAGCATGAGCGAAGGCCGTCCCGTCTTCGCCGCCGGAGTAGCCGTGGCTCCTCCTACTTGCTGGCGTTACTACGACACGGTCTACACGGAACGCTTCATGCGCACCCCGAAGGAAAATGCCGCCGGATACGCCCGCGGTCCGATAAGCCAAGCCGACAAGTTGCATGGCAAGCTCCTGATTTGCCACGGTACGGCCGACGACAACGTCCACTTCCGCAACTCCATGGAGTATGCCGAAGCATTGGTGCAAGCCGGCAAACCGTTCATGATGCTCCCCTATAACAACCGCAACCATAACATCACCGGTGGCAACACCCGTAACCATCTTTACACGAGCATCACGAATTTCTTCATCGAAAATATGAAGTAAGTATTCCGTACTGAGCCACAGCGATTTACATTCTGCGCCAAACGAAAAATCAATCTCAGGAGATTGAAAAACGAATCTCCTGAGATTGATTTTTTATTCTAAAGAAGTCATTCCTGCCCCTACTTGTAAATCAAGAATATGGCCGGAACCTTGGATAAATCCGGAAGAGAATGCTTCTTCCATTCCTGTACCATTCGTGTTCTTATATACTCTTCTTTACAAGTTATGCCTGCCGCCACACAAAGACGGGTCTGTGGACGGCATGTCCGAAGAATCTCCTCGAACATCTTGGCATTACGGTAAGGTGTCTCGATGAACAACTGGGTCTGATGTTCCGTATATACCCGCTGTTCCAACATTTTAATACGTTTGGTCCGTTCAGCCGGGTCTATCGGAAGGTAACCGTTGAAAGCAAAACTCTGCCCGTTGAAGCCGGACGCCATCACGGCCAAAATCATGGAAGACGGCCCCACCAAAGGAATGACCCGCAGTCCCTTACGTTGGGCAATGGCTACCACATCGGCTCCCGGGTCGGCCACCGCCGGACAACCGGCCTCCGAAATCACACCGACCGGCATCCCTTGTTCCAAAGGGTGCAGATAGGACGCAAACGCTTCCGGAGAGGCGTGCTTCCCCATGGCGTAAAAAGTCAACTCATCTATATTGATGTCCCGATCCACCTTTTTCAGAAAACGACGGGCCGAACGCAAATCCTCCACGATGAAATGCCTGATGTTCCGGATAATCTCTGTATTATAATCCGGCAAAACCTGTGAATGAGGTGTATCCCCCAACGTGACAGGTATCAAATAAAGTGCTGGTTCCATTACTTTTTGTTTGCTGACGGATGATACCCCGACTCACGGAGAATCTTTTCATAATCATTCTCATGAAGCAATTCACCGATCGTCACCCGGGGATGTGATTTCATATAATGGTCTATGATTTGCAAGCCCAACCACAAACCTATCTGATCCGGGCTGTCCTTCCCGATATAAGGCGTAGTTCCACGAGGCTCCATGAAAAGCCTGATCATCGTCAAATCTGCAGAAGTCAGAACACCATGCCCCATCAGCCAATTCCATACTTCTGTTTCGTTCTCCTTGTACCAAAGCACGCGTTCTTCTTCAAAACCGGCTTCTTGCTCCAAAGAAATATTCCGGCAATGCGCAATCACCCAATGTATCTTCCCGTAATCTGCGATATAATCCAACAAGGTATGCACCTTATCGTCCGGCAAAGGATATTCATGGGACAGATAATAGAACAAAGCATCCGACACCAACCAACTTCGGTCCATTACCCGACGCTGATAATCATGATAATATTTGCGGTACAAAGGATAGTCACGCCCCAAATACTTGTCCAGACTGATACCCAACAAGCTGTCGCCCACCACAATACTTTGGTTCAAACCGGATATCTGAGTATACATAAACGGTATACGGAAACTGGGGTCAGCCTTCTTGACTTGCTCGAATACCGAAGAAATTTCTGCTTCCTCCACATTCAAATCCGTGTACTCATCATGCACGTCTTCCAACAACACCTGCATGGTGGAGTCAAGATAATACTCCCGCAAACGCTGTTCGATACGCGGTTCCTGTACGGCCCCGATAGCCAACACCTCTTCTATAAGCAACCGTGTCGCAGCCGGATATTCCGTATTCATACACTGGAGAGAAGTGAAACTATTCAAGGAAACGAATTCATCAACCAAACGGTCATAACGGAATATTTTTTCTCCTTTATCCGACTGGCTATCCGTCCACCAGGGAACGGAACTCCACCGACAAGAAGAAAAAAACATAGTCAGACCGATTAAAATCAATAAAACTCGCTTCAAAACTTATTATTCGTTAAATACGCATACAAATATACAAACAAATACATTAATCACAAACTGTTTTACTAAAAAAAGCAAAAAGAAAAACTATATATGGGGCAAATCGGAGTATTTATGACGATTTTGGAAATAGTAAGCCCACAAAATACTAAACCGAGCCTGTTCCGGAATCGGATTCACGACCATACGGGACAGATTTTCCTTCCGGGAGACCCGAAAATCTTTCTTTTGCTTTCTGAAATCAGCCCTCGCCCGAAATACAGCCTGAAAAGACCGTCTCTCTCCTTTCAGCAAAAATTGGAGAGCTGCCAGTCTGTCCAGCCAAAAACGACAACGCATGACCGTACTTAAACGTTCATCCGGCAGATTCTTATAAAGCATATAAAGGTTATTCCGGAAATTCAAATAGGTCTTATTCGGGTTTTCCTTGGGCAACGTGCCTCCCCCTACATGATAAACCACAGCCGACGGTATACAAACGATATCGTATCCGCGACTGCGTAATCGCCAACAAAAATCTATCTCCTCCATGTGGGCAAAAAAACGGGCATCCAAACCTCCGACTTCATGATAAACGGCACTACGTACCATCAAAGCGGCTCCGGTGGCCCAAAAAACAGGTGCCACAGTATCGTATTGCCCCTCATCGGTTTCCACCGTATTCATTATACGCCCCCTGCAATACGGATAGCCCCAAGCATCCATGTATCCTCCTGCCGCTCCCGCATACTCAAACTTATCCGGTGCATGCCAACTTAAGATTTTGGGTTGGCAGGCTGCTACCTCCGGATGAGTATCCAAATACTGCAACATGGGAGAAATCCAATCGTCTTTCACCTCCACGTCCGAATTCAACAAAACAAAATATTCGGCCTCAATCTGTGCCAAAGCCCGGTTATACCCTTCGGCAAAACCATAATTCCGTTCCAATAAGATTGTTTTCACTGCAGGAAAATCCACAGAAAGAAGCTCCAACGACTTATCCGTAGAAGCATTGTCGGCCACATATATCTCTGCCTGTGTATGAGCCAGCACACCAGGCAAAAAGCGACGAAGCATTTCTTCTCCGTTCCAATTTAAAATGACTACAGCCACTTTGTCCATATCCTTCCTCTCCTACTATTATAATAAGGTGGCACGCAAAGCCGATCTGCCTACATTAAAATCTCCTAAACGTACACGGACAATCTGATTGTCCAGATTCCCTTCGACAGGCAATTCCACCCGGATATAGTTGGCCGTAAAGCCATGCATCACTCCTTCCGTTCGGGACCTTTCCAACAGGACCTCGGCCTCGGTTCCGATGTAACGCCGATAAAACGCTTCCCATTTCGCATCAGACAGCTCCAATAGCCGTTGGCTACGTCGATGTTTCTCCTCAGGCGAAACGGAATGTTCTATTTTCAGAGCCATCGTTCCGGGACGCTCCGAATAACTGAACACATGCAACTGACTCACATCCAACGAACGAATGAATTCGAATGCTTCTTCAAAACACTCCTCAGTCTCGCCCCTTGTACCTACAATCACATCCACACCGATAAAGGCATCAGGCATCAGTTCCTTCACACGTGATATCTTCTCTGCAAAAAAATTTGTAGTATAACGGCGACGCATAAGCTTCAACACTTCATCACTACCGCTTTGCAATGGTATATGAAAATGAGGCATAAACGCACGCGACTCTGCACAATAAGCCAATACTTCCTCTGTCAGCAAATTGGGTTCGATGGAAGATATACGATAACGGGCTATGCCTTCCACCCTATCAAGCGCTTTCACCAAATCCAAAAAGCTCTCGCCGGTGGTCTTACCGAAATCTCCGATATTCACTCCGGTCAACACTATTTCACGGCCGCCCTCCGATGCTGCTTGTTCTGCTTGACGAACCAATGAGGCTATGCTACCGTTACGGCTACGCCCACGAGCGTATGGAATCGTACAATACGTACAATAGTAATCGCATCCGTCTTGCACCTTCAGAAAATAACGTGTCCGGTCGCCACATGAACAGGAAGGGACAAATGTATGTATATCTTTCGTAGGTACTGTGTAAGCCTCGTGCTCCGCATCAGCTAGTTTACGTTCTGCCGGCAACAAGAGCAAACGTTCCTCTAAATAACGCAATATATCTCCTTTCTGTTCTGCCCCTAAAACCAAATCCACTCCGTCGATGGCAGAAACCTGCTCCGGTTTAAGTTGAGCATAACAGCCCGTCACCACTACAAAGGCACCGGGATGTTGTCTCACCAACTTGTGAATAGCCTGCCGACATTTATGATCGGCGACCTCTGTCACCGAACAAGTATTCACCACACAAATATCGGCACGTTCTCCGGCTCGCACCGTCCTCACTCCCATCTCCTTCAACAAACGCCCTATTGTAGAAGTCTCTGCAAAATTCAACTTACAGCCCAACGTAAAATATACGGCTTTCTTCCCCTCAAAAACGGATGCTTCTGTCATATCATCTATAGTATAATCCAATCTTAATCACTGTTCCAACCGCAAAGTTACATAATTCTATGGAATAGCACACAGAGAATCTCGAAAAATTAACAGTACATAAAATATTGATTCATTGCAACTTATATAAGTCTTAAAAAATAAGTATCAAAAAAAAGAGGGCAAAGTGTACAACATATCAAAAAAGTATATACCTTTGCAATGTTTTAATAAGCAATTGATTGTTTTACAGATTTAAAAAAGCAAAAAAATGAAAAAGTTAGCATTTTTGTTCGTAGCTTTCGCAGCTATTTCTTTCGCATCTTGCGATAACAAAACTTCTCAGGCTGAAACTGCAGCAGATACTGACACTGTAGCTGTAGAAGAAGAAATCGTAGAAGTTGATTCTGTAGTTGCTGATAGCGCTGCCGCTGAAGCTCCTGCTGCTGAATAATAATTCAGTACAGATACGAACTAAAAGGAACAAGAGATCATACGCGAGTATGGTCTCTATTTTTTTATACTGATTCCTTCTTTTCGGAATCTATCTCTTTTAGCACGATAAATCTGATTAATAAAAAAGGGGAACACCCTTCACTGGATATTCCCCCTATAAATAACACACAATATAAATAGCCCTTAATTAAGCTTCTTCCGCTACAACCTCAAAAGGTATCTCAACAGAAACTTCCTTATGCAATTTTACAGTAGCATGATATGAACCCACTTCCTTCACATCTTTCACTACAATAATCTTACGGTCAATATCAAAACCAAGCTTCTTCAACTCGTCTGCAATCTGCAAACTGTTTACCGAGCCATAGATGACACCCGTAGCACTCACCTTAGTAGGAATAGTCAAAGCAACCTCAGCCAACTTATCAGCCAATGCCTGAGCCTCATTCTTGATTTTCTCCAACTTATGAGCACGCTGCTTCAAATCCTCAGCCAACATTTTCTTGGCAGAATCGGAAGCAATCACAGCCTTACCGGTAGGAATAAGGTAGTTACGACCGTAACCTGACTTTACGTCTACAATATCATTCTTGTAGCCCAAGCCTATAATATCTTCTTTCAATATAATTTCCATGCTTACTCCTCCTTATTATTATTTCATCATATCTGTTACAAATGGAAGAAGTGCCAAA
>ULMB01022334.1_pt1 | contig 13436 bp, 9 predicted proteins | sample 1951571 | NCBI WGS metagenome assembly ULMB01 (sample SAMEA4835542, study PRJEB28245) | human gut metagenome | biome: gut microbiome; material: fecal sample | place: Denmark | collected 2008 | reverse complement strand
CGGCCGGACACGACGGCCGAAGTGCAGGCCAGCGCGGGCGTCAGCCAGGCAGCCAATAGAGCAGTCAAAAGCAGGATGTTTTTCATTTCAAAGTCTCGTTTACGTTCACAAAGTACAAAGATACTATTTTAAACGGAAAAACCATGCCCTTACGGACAGGGATAACAAAAAGAAAGCAAATCCTTCATTTTACTGACAAGCCTTTTTTCCAGAAAAGCCAAGAAAAGAAGAAAAAGAGGGAAAAGCAGGAAGCGAAAACAGAAAAAGCAGACTTTTTGGTAACAAAACGTCCACTTTCTGTCGGTAAAACATAGGTTTCCTGCAAGCAGAAAGCAGGTTTTATGACGAAAGAAAGCCGTTTTTCAAGCAAAAGTGGGTATGTTTTGAGGCCGAACAACGCCTGTTTCCCATGAAAAAACCGCCGAAAGAGGACAAAAACCTCGTTTCGGCGGCTTCAAATGGCGGTTTTCCACGCTATTTCAAATGTAAAGTTTTCGCTATCTTCCTGTCTATAAGAGAGAAAGGTGGTTGCTACTCCATTCTTTTCCACCAAGCCCGCCTCGCGTCCGAAATACGCGATTCTCGCGGACTTGGGAAATCAAAGTGTCACTTTGACAAGGCAAATACCTGTTTCTCCAACTTCTTTTTCAAGACTCCCATCCGATAACCTTTCCATATCTCCAGTATCTTCCCGTCGGGAGCTATCAGTACAAAATAAGGGATGCCGCTCATTTTGTAACGCGACGCAAGCGTCCGCCCGCCAGCTTTCAGTTCGTTCCATTGGTGGCCGGGCATCTCGTGTTCGGACAGAAAAGTAGTCCACCGCTCTTTATCGTCGGTACAAATACCTACCAACGCCAGCTTATCCGCATAGATTTCGGCTATCTCCTTCAGCTCCGGCTCTGCCATGCGACAAGGACCGCAAGCCACGCTCCAAAAGTCAAGCAGAATGTAGCGGCCTTTCAGCTCGGACAAGTGATGCTTCCCGCCTTCAGCGTCATAAAGAAGCCCATCCACCATCTCGTCACCTTCATCCACCGTAGGAGCGGGAAAAGCGTACGACTCCATCAGTTTCCCCCTCTCCGTATTCTGCCAATCGAGGGGAAGACGGGCATAGAGCTGCTGGAAGTCGGGACGACAGGAGGCCAGGAAGTCTTGTTGGCCTGTGGCATACCAGGCGATTTCCAGAAACTTATCCAACCATGCTTCCGTTACGGGTATCGTCTTCAGATAGGAAAGTCCCTTGCTGACAATACGATTGTTCAGTTCACGCAAGCGTTTCAAAGATAAGCTGTCCCCTCGCTCGGTTTCTGCGTCCAGACGGAGGATTTCTTCCACCTCAGCGGCAACGCAGGCCTCATAACCCACCATGTCTTTCTGCAGGCCGATGTTGGTCGTCACCGTCCATCGGTTCAACCACTTGTCCTCGCCCTGAAAGTCAATCCAACCGCCAGGCTCCACCCACAAGTCGAGCACCCAGTTGGGAAAACCTTTTCCCCAACCGAAAAACCTCAGATGACGAGGGCGGGAAATCGTATCTTCATAGACCATCAGTCCGTCCTGCAAGGAGAACTCGGCAATGGCTTTGCCGGCGCCCATGCGGGGATTAAAATCATAAAGTACCCCCTTCACACTGTCGGGCATGTTCTTCAAGTTCCAACGAATGACGAATTTCCCATCGGACGGGGAAGCTCCCCAAGCAGTTCCACAGCAAACGATCCAAACGAGCAGCCATGCCATGTACTTCATCATAGCCATACTCATTCTTTCTCCAGCTTCACCACTACGATAGGCGAAGCCTTGAGCCGGGCCTCCTTCATGCCAATATAGCCCACCTTGAGCATGGCGTTGTTGGGAGCCGTGAGCGTAAATTTGCCATCCACGTCGGTCACAGTACCGTTGGTCGTACCTTCAATCGTGATACAGGCACCGATAACGGGCTCGCCCTGCGGGTCCACCACCTGCCCGCTGACCTTCAGTTCGCCGTCCTTCGCACTGGCTGCGGACTTGGTACGGACAACAATGACGCCGTTCTTGCCTGCCTCGCCATAGAAGATATTAGCTTCCTCGGGCTTCAACACGGTAACAGACTCAAACTGGTCGGGCGACAAAGACTTGAAAGTGGCTTCATCCACCAGCTTGTCGTCAATTACCACCTGCGCCTTCGACGCGTTGTCCGACACGCGGATGGTGGACACAGTACCTGCCAAAGCCTTCGGTTCTTCTTTCTTCAACGTGACCAGCATCACGGCTTTCTTGCTCTTATCCGTCGTATATTGCGCCACTAGGGAGGGTCTCTTCAGGACGCTAACAGACTGGATGCGGTCGGGATTGAGAGCCCCGAGGAGTTCGGGGGTCACCTCCTGACCATCGACCACTGTCAACACATCTTCATGGTCGGTATTCACTATAATCTCATCGTTCTTTTTGTCCGAAGCCTCCGCTTTCACATCCTCCATCAGCTTGAAAGATAGAGGAACGGTATATTTTACCGTCACCGCCTTCCCCTTCTGCATGCCCGGCTTCCACTTGGGCATGGAGCGAACGAGACGGACGGCCTCGGCATCGAGCAGGCGATCAACACTGTGCAATACACTTACATCGCTGATTGCGCCATTCTTATTAACCAGAAACTGAACAACCACACGCCCCTGCGTGCCTGCCTTCTTGGCTTCTTCGGGATAGCGCATGTTCTGCTCAATATACTTCATCATCTCCTTATAGCCACCAGGGAACTCAGGCATCTGCTCTACCACCTCGAAGACGGATTCGTCGGGTGTCAAGGTGTCTTTCACCACTACGGAGGCAGTTTCTGCCTGATTTGTTTTCATACTTGCCACCAAATCATTAACTTTGGCGCTTGAAAGCTCGTCGGCCACGGCCGACACTTCGGGACGGGCAAAGGCCGACACGGCCAGTGCCGCCAGCGGGAGCACGTAGAGGTACTTCACCCGCGCCCACGGACTTGACTTTTCTTTTAACATCATAGTGATACGTTTTTTAAGTGAACTGTGATTAAAGCTGTTGGCCATAGAGTAGAGCCTTGTGCCGACAGCTTTTTTTATTAACAACATCTGATATTTCTTTGCGTCCACGCCCTCGCGCAACACGGTATCGTCGGCCTCGTACTCGTGGATGGTCTGCAATTCTTGCTTCAGGAGCCATGCGGCGGGGTTGAACCACTGCACGAAAATGCAGAGGTCGGCCAACAGCAGGTCCCATGAGTGGTGGTTGCGGATATGTGCCAGCTCGTGGATGAGTATCTCGCGACCGTTCTCCTCTAGGTCCTTGCGCGAGAGGACAATGTAGCGCATCCAGCTGAAAGGGGCGATGTCACGATTGTGCACCACCAACCTTACGTTCTCTGTCCTGCCCGGCAACCAGTCGGCCAGCTGCTCCAGACGGCCTCGACGAAGCAAGACAGCCAGCCGCCCCAGCGACCATAGGTTACGCACGGCAAAGAAGACAATGCCCGCCAGATAGACCAGCAGAGCCACGCGCACCCACAGGGCCGTAGTGGGTTGGGACACGATCTCACCCTCCGCCTGCACATCGGCCAGCAGGAGGAGTTGCTCCAACGTGAGCATCGTCTCGTGGACAGGAGCGGGACGATTCACACTGACCTCCACCAGCGGCAGTACGGACGAGAGCACCAGCAACCCCAGCAAAGCAAAGCGGTTGAAGCGATGAAACGTGTCGCGGCTCATCAGCAACTTATAGAACAGGTAGAATACCGCCAAGCAGGCAGCAGACTTGAGTATATAAACTAAAAAAATTCCCATATTCATTTGTCAACTTAAAACGTTCCTAATGCTTTCTCCAACTCCTGCTTCATAACCTCCGTGCCTGGGAAACCTACATGTTGGTACACCACGCGGCCTTCCCTGTCCAGTATCAGGTAGGCGGGGATGCCTGTGAACTGGTATTTCTTCAACAGGTCGGCATTCTGTACGTTGGTCAGGTAATAATGCTCGCCGTGAATATCGGCAATCATCTTCTTCCATAACACCTGCGGAGAGGTTTCGTCGGTCACGAACACAAAGTCCACCTCCTTGCCCTTCAGTTCCTCCTTCATCGGCTTCATGCTCTTCATGGCCTGACGGCACGGGCCGCACCACGTGGCCCAAAAGTCTATCAACACCACACGTTCCTTGTGACGGGCAGCAATGGCCGGCAACAGGCTGTCGCCCCTGACGGAAGCGTCCAGCGTAGCAATGGTGTAACCGTTGCCTTCATTGGCAGACTTTTTCAGAGCCTCTGCGTATTCGTGGTGTTTGGTCAGGACATATTCGCGGATGGCAGACGTCTGCAAGCTGTCCACCTTGGCCAGCAACGTATCGGGCAGCGGAGCCATACGTCCCAGATAGCGGCGCGCCATCTCGTTCAAGGCCGTGCTTTCCATATCCTTGCACCAGGCATGGTCTGCGGCAAGGTCGTGAGCCTCACTCAAGGCCGACACAATGCTCGAATAGCGCGTAGTCATCATCATGGCCGGTGAGCGGAGGGAGTCAAGTGCCATGATTTCGTCGCGGAAGCCAGGCCCTTCTACCAAGTTGCCCCGCTTCTGCTCTTTAGCCCGTGGAGCATAACCTATGATGTACTTGGCAGAGGAAACGTTGCTGAATGTAAGAGCCTGCAATTCCAAGTGCAACAACCTCTTCACAGGCTCACTGAGCGAAGCATCGCTCTCCAGCCACCGATTCACCCGTGCGTAATAAGCCAATACCTTCTCTTTCAGTTCATCGACCGACAGGATACCGATGTTGTCCAGTTCGTCGGTCGCATCCAGGCTGTAAGGGCCGTTGGCCAAGACTGTGTTCAGCCCGTCGTAATCACCCTCGAACCACACTTTCTGCACGTCCTTGTATTCTTCGCCAAAGAGATGCGTACCCGCCATCTGCATGGCATAATAGTTAATGGTCATCGTCACCTCGCTACTTGGCACCACAAAGACCGAAAATTTCCGTCTGCCCACGTAGAATGACTTCAACCCCGGATGGGTCAGGTAGTCGTCTATCACACAAACGCCGTCCTTCTCTTCGACTGAAATAGGCAGGAACGACTGCGCGCCCCATTCGCTCAAGCCATAACGGATATTGCCCGGAGATACCTTGCCCAAGAAACGGACGGTGATGCGGAACTTTCCAAAGGCAGGCTCGGCCGTCGGCAGAGGGCGATCATAGTCAGGCCGATGACTGATCAAACGTTCAGGCACAACGATTTCGGGCTTTTTGCCGTCCAAATGTATCTGATTCAGCTTCCAACCACGGTCCACATTTTCCTGAAAGTCAAACGTGGCGACATCGAGCGGAAGTGGCTCGAATGTCCACTGCATGCTGACTTTCCCGTTAGCGGCTACCTCCAAATCCTCCGCGGTCGAAATGCCTTCAGCCTTCTTCAAGGCATATTGCTTGCCTCCGGCCGACAAAGTGGCCGAAGGGGACAACCTGATTTCATCTCCCATGGCTCCGGCATAATAGTCCACGTCGACCACCGTACGATCATCATAGAGAGATACACAGCTCACTTCCAGCCTTGTCTCCCCACCCAGGAAGTAAGGTTTCTCCACCACCTTCAGTTGTGCGTACCCACTTAACCAGCACAGCACGGACAACATTATCAATAATATCTTTTTCATACGGATTCTATTCTAAATTATCCAACTGATCATTGTTTCTCGCCCGACACCTGCCGGATAGCCTCCAGCAGTTCATCGCGCTTCTGCTGGCTGGTGCCTATCACGAGCTTGCGCACCACGCCTTGCTTGTCGAGTACCACCGTTGTGGGCGTCTGCTGCACGCCGAACATATTCCACAACACGGAGTCGCCTGCCACCTGATAGAAGCGGAAGCCACGACGCTCCACAATCTTCTGTATCTGTTCGGGCGTATTCCAAGTGACGGCCAGATAGTTCACGTCGGGACAGGCATCCATCCACCCGTTCAACTCGGGCATCTCGCGGATGCAAGGGCCGCAACCTGTGTACCAGAAGTTCAACACCAGCGGACGTCCCTGCGTATTGCCATCGGTCCAGCGGGTGCCGTCCGTGGCCTGCACACTGAAGGGCTTGATGCGCTCGCCCTCGTTCAAGGCCATCTTGGGGACGTAATCGCTTATTGACAGGAACTCTTTGTTCTCTTTCGCCTTCTCCAGCCAATAGTTGGCATTCTTCACTTCCAACAGGGGAACGGCATATTTCTTCGATTCTTCGCTCAATTTAATACCCGTCACCAGCATCATCGTTCGTCCGTCGTCGCTTTTCAATATGGCCATTTTGTAAGTAGCTCCCTGTAGCTCCGAAGGCGATTCGGTGAAGAAACAGCCGTCCACCAGCAGTTTTGGCTCCTTTTTGCCGTCCGACTGCCCCCAGGAAAACAGGACGAAGCCACAAAGCAACCCCATCATCAAGAGCAAGCGTTTCCTCATAACTGTCCCTCCTCGACCTTCTGTATCAGTTCCTTGAGCTCCTTCAGCGAGATGTCCTCCTCCTTCACCAGCGACGACACGGCGCCCAGGTAGGAGTTATTGAAATACTTGCTGATGACGCTCCGCAAGGTGCGGCGGCTGAAGTCGTCACGGCTGACGGTAGCATAATATTGATAGGTATTACCATAGGCCTTGTGCGACAGGTAACCTTTCTCTTCGAGCCCGCGCACAATGGTGGACAGGGTATTGAAATGCGGCTTCGGATCGTCGTAGAAAGCCAACATTTCTTTTACGAACAGCGGGCCCTTCTCCCAGAAAAAGCCCATGATTTCTTCTTCTTTTGCGGTCAGTCCTTTCATAATTTCCTTTTGTTTTCCGCAAATAACGAAAGAATTTAGTTCATAAACTAATTTTTCTCGTTAATAAGAACTAAAAGATTTAGTTTACTTGAGGAAAGGAAAGAAAACAGTGCTTTCCAAGGACGAAAGCACCGTTTTGCGAGGACGAAAGCATTGCTTTCCATCCAAGAATGAAATACCTACAAATAGGGATTGCGCCATCCGCCAAAAAATCGTTAATTTGCGGCCGAGAAAAGAACAACCGCTGCCCAAAGGCAGTTATAACAGAAACAAGCATTTACGCCCATGAACGAACCTCATAAATACCGCGCTACGGACAAGATGAGCGACCTCATCTGCGACAATTACTCCCTACTGATGGTGATGAGCCGCTTCGGCTTGTCGCTGGGCTTTGGCGACCGTTCAGTGAAGGACGTCTGCCAGGCGCAGGGGGTGGACTACAAGACCTTTCTGGCCGTAGCCAACTTCATCAGCCACGAGCCCTATACGTACAGCGGCGAGGAGGACGACTTCTCGCTCACCGCCCTGATGGACTACCTGAAGCAGGCGCACACGTACTTTCTCGACTTCAACCTGCCTGCCATCCGACGCAAGCTCATCGAGGCCATCGACTGCTCGGGCACCAACGACGTGGCCTTCCTCATCCTGAAGTTCTTCGACGAATATGCCAAGGAGGTGCGCCGCCACATGGAGTACGAGAACCAAGCCGTCTTCACCTACGTGGACGGGCTGTTGCGAGGCCACCTGTCCAATACCTATGACATCGCCACCTTCGCCAGCCACCACAACCAGATAGACCGCAAACTGACGGAACTGAAGAACATCATCATTAAGTATTACCCCGAAAAGGAGAACAACAACCTGCTGAACGCCGTCCTGTTCGATATCTTCAATTGTGAGCAGGACCTGGCGTCGCACTGCCAGGTGGAGGACTATATGTTTGTGCCCGCCGTGGCGCAAATGGAAAGGAGACTGAAAGATGAGCACCAATAACCAGTCGTTGAAGATAGTCGTGGCCGAAGCGTCCATCATCATCCGAAGTGGCGTATCGGCCGTATTGAAACGCATCCCCAACCTCGACATCCATCCCATCGAGGTGAACTCGGTCGAAGCGCTGAGCCACTACGCCCACCTGCACCAGCCGGACATGGTCATCATCAATCCTTCGTTCGACGGATGGTTCAACCTGCCCGCCTTCAAGGCCGAACATCCCCGCCTGACGGGTGTGAAGTACATCGCCCTCATCTCGTCGGTAACGCACAACAACGTGCTGAAGGACTACGACGAGCGTTTCTCCATCTGCGACGACCTCGACATCATCGCCGCCAAGCTGAACGGCCTGCTCCGTGGCGACGAGGAGGAAGAGGAGGAGAAGGACAACGAATCGGACACGCTGAGCCAGCGCGAAAAGGAAATCGTGACCTGCGTTGTGAAGGGCATGACGAACAAAGCTATTGCCGACAAGCTCTTCCTGAGCATCCACACCGTCATCACCCACCGCCGCAACATCGCGCGCAAGCTGCAGATACACTCGCCCGCCGGCCTCACCATCTATGCCATCGTCAACAAGCTAGTGGAGTTGAGCGACATCAAGGAGAAACTTTAAAAGTATTCCTTCATCATAAATTACGCAGATTGATACAGATATCTATAATTGCCTGCATCAATCTGCGTTAATTTGTAATAGCTCTAAAAAAAAATCCCGCTCCACGATATCACATCGGGAAGCGGGGATTTATTTACCTTAATAAAAGTGGTTACGTAATTATGACTAACTAATTCATTCAAATCTGATGTTGCAAAGATAGCGCATCGGCATGGATAGTACAATCACTAAAATTAGGTATATTACCAGAAAGGAAACAATGAATTAGGTATCACACAAACTGTCTATTTTGACTGAGGCACTTTTGCTTTTGTTCTTTTCGCACCTTCAAAGCGTTATTTATCGACTCAGGCTGCCCTATCTTACTTTTCTTTATTATATATTTAGTATATTTAGCATCGAAAACCAACTATAATCCACTTTTTGACATGAAAAACCTTATTCTTGCCGGCAGCTTGTGCACAGCCGGCATTGCTCTCACATCCTGCCTTTCCACGCATGAGAAGGATAAACAGGCAACACCCGACAGGCCAAACATCATCTTCATCCTGGCCGACGACATGGGATACGGCGACCTATCCTGCTATGGCAACAAATACGTACAGACGCCCAACATCGACAAGTTGGCTGAAACTGGTACGCGCTTTGAACAGTGTTATGCAGGAAGTGGCATTAGTTCACCATCAAGATGCGCATTGATGACAGGAAAAAATACAGGAAATACCCGTATACGCGATAATATGTGTACTGCTGGAGGCATTGCCGGCATCAAAGTGAATCCTGGCGGAGACTCCACGATCGTACGACGAGCCAATCTGCTACCCCAAGACACGACAATCGCCACCGTGCTCAGCGCAGCAGGTTATCGTACATGCCTGGTTAATAAATGGCACTTGGACGGCTACGACAAAGGTGCGTCTCCCAACCATCGAGGCTTTGATGAGTTCTACGGATGGACCATTTCTACTGTCCATAGCAATTCACCCTACTATTATCCCTACTATCGTTTCCATGGTGACTCGCTCATCAATATCCCTGAAAATGCAAACGGGAAACATGGCATACACAATAACGACTTGAGCACCAATGATGCCATTGCTTTCATTCGCAGAAATAAAAACAATCCCTTCTTTCTATACCTTGCCTACGATGCACCTCATGAGCCCTATAACATAGACCAAACGGCATGGTATGAAGGGCAAGAGACATGGACACCAGATACCAAACGGTACGCTTCCCTCATCACACACATGGATGCTGCCATCGGCCGGTTGCTAAACGAGCTGGAGCAACTCAATTTACGAGAAAACACGCTGATTATCTTTGCATCAGATAATGGAGCTGCTATTCAAACCCCTCTCGAAGTGTTGAACTGCAATGCTGGTTTCAGAGGGCGGAAAGGAATGCTCTATGAAGGCGGAATACGCGTCCCCTTCATCGTTAACCAGCCCGGTAAAGTCCCTGTACAGAAACTCGAAAACATGATCTATTTCCCAGACATGATGCCAACACTTGCCGCTTTGACTGAAGCTACTGCCTATCTGCCCAAGGACCTCAATGGTATGAATATTCTCCCTCTTTTCTATGGTCAGCAGATAAACACAAACGACCGAATGCTTTATTGGGAATTCCCAGGCAAGCAACGTGCTGCACGCAAAGGCGACTGGAAATGCGTAACCATCAAACCCGACCAGCCTTTAGAGTTATACAATTTAAAAGAAGATCCATCTGAAACAACCAATTTGGCCAACAAATACCCTGAAATGGTACAAGAGTTTGACCAAGCCATGCAAAAGATGCATGTACCTTCACCTTATTGGCCTCAACCTGGCGAAACATTCTGAACATCTATCCCAGACGACTAATAAAAAAGCGGAGATATACTCAACGTACGTCTCCGCTTATTATTAATTTGCTTTTCAACTAAATGTGCTTTATCTCTCGCTTCCATATCCCATGGAGAGCATTTCGCTTTCGCCCATAATGGACAAAGCATTTATCAAATAAACCAATAATTTTTTCATAATCAAAACCCTTTCTTTACTAATAGTTGAAACTGGTTTTCAATTCTCTTTTTCAATTGGGGAATGTAAATGCTTAGAGCATTACATAACCCCAAATGTTCTTGTCGGCCTTTCCGACATTCTTAAAGATTTTCTTTAACATTTTCATTTTGTTATCCTCCTAAAACAATTTTGTTATCCTATTGAAAACTTACCGAAATCTCATTGATTTCATGTTTTACAACACAAAATTAGTGCCTTTATTTAAAATCGCAAGCGTTCAGAAGGCGAAAAATATGTTTTATAGCATATTTCTTGACCTGCATCAATTTTTCTAAAGTTCACACATACCATTCTCTGCCAAAATGTATTTTTTGTCATGCGAGACAGACAGATTGGCAGAAAAAAACCGCATCCCTATACGGAGGAATGCGGTCCTTATACCTTATATTATATAAAAGACTTATTTCTCAGGAGTCTTGGCCAGCGTAGCAACCAAGAAATCGTAGAACTTCGCTACTGTTGGGATATAAGCACGTTCGTCAGGTGAGTGAGGAGAACGCAACGTTGGGCCAAAGGAAATCATATCGAGATTCTTATAGGTAGCGCCAATAATGCCACATTCCAATCCTGCATGGATGACCTTCACGGCAGGTTCAACTCCAAATTGTTCTTTATAAGACAACTTCATGGCCTGCAAAATAGGAGAATTGACATTAGGTTGCCAGCCAGAATAGGCTCCGCTGAACTCTACCTTCATACCAGCCATCGAGAAACAAGAGGCCAAGCTGTCGGCCAGAAAATCTTTCATCGTGTCACACGAGCTGCGCGCCAAAATACGCACTTCCGCCTTTCCGCCGGCAATGATGACGATGGCTAAATTGGAGGAAGTTTCTACTGTATCGGGCACAGTCGGTATCATACGCATCACACCGTCCTGACAAGCCATCAGCACATTGATCATGTTGTCCTGAATTTCCTCTGGTACTACAGCAGCAGGTACGTCTGTTTCCTCCATCTTCAAGCTGATGTTGCTCTCGATAGTCGTGTACTCATCGTTGATCTGAGCTTCATATTCTTGAATGTATTCATTCAGCCCATCCATATCTTCTGGGTTGAACAGCAAAACGGCATGTGCCTCGCGTGGGATGGCATTGCGCATGTTACCACCCTCGAAGCTAGCCAGCTGGCAATCGAACTCGACCAACAGGTCGTGTACCACACGAGCCAGTAACTTATTGGCGTTGCCTCGTCCCTGATTGATTTCCAAACCAGAATGTCCGCCACGAAGCCCTTTCAACGTCAGCTTGCGGGCTACAAAACCTTCGGCAGGTGCCTCTTCCTTATACTCCAGCATGGCAGTGATGTCGATACCACCTGCGCAACCGATGTAGAGTTCACCTTCATCCTCCGAGTCGAGATTGAGCAGGATATCCCCCTTCAGTGTACCTTCCTTAAGGCCGAAAGCGCCATACATGCCCGTCTCTTCATCCTTCGTAATGAGCACTTCCAAAGGACCGTGCTTCAAGTCCTGAGCCTCGAGCACTGCCATGGCAGCCGCTACACCCAAGCCATTGTCGGCACCCAAAGTCGTACCTTTAGCCTTCACCCAATCGCCGTCCACATAGGTTTCGATCGGATCTTTTGTAAAATCATGTACTGTATCATTGTTCTTCTGCGGCACCATGTCCATGTGGGCCTGCAGGATGACCCCTTTGCGATTCTCCATGCCTGGAGTAGCCGGCTTACGAATGATGACATTGCCGACCTCGTCGACAAACGACTCCAATCCAAGTTCTTTGCCGAAGTTCACCAGAAATTCGGTCACTTTTTCTACATGCCCTGACGGGCGGGGTATCTGGGTCAGTGAATAAAAATGCTTCCACACATTCTGCGGAGCAAGCTGTAAGATTGTACTCATAATGAAAAAAGAATTAGTTTTTCGCAAAGATAAGACTATATTTCAAGAAAACATCTTTCCCAATAAAGATTTTCGCCCACCTGAAAATGTCGGCCGATACAAGCTTTCCCATTCACGCCCCGACAGACAAGCGACCTGCCATTTTCCGAACAATCTGCACATTCAGTTCCCTACTGCCCGTAATGATAAACAGAAAGCACCGTTTTACCTGCACGAAAGCACTGCTTTCCACCTCACAAAGCAATGTATTAGTTTTATTAACATAAATCGATGCGTTTGTCCAAACGACGAAACGCGCGCCATCCATTGTTTTTCCGCAAATTATTTCCGACATCCGATTTCTTTTTGTTACTTTTGCATTCTATTATAACATACCATAGCAATAGAAAGATGGATACGGACCTGACTACATATAGCTTGCTGAACAGCATCACTACCCCTGAAGACTTGCGGAAACTGAGGGTAGAACAGCTGCCCGAAGTCTGCAAGGAATTGAGACAGGACATCATCGAAGAAGTGTCGCGCAACCCTGGACACTTTGCCGCCAGCCTGGGTACTGTAGAACTCACCGTGGCCTTACATTACGTCTATAATACGCCTTACGACCGCATCGTGTGGGACGTGGGGCACCAAGCCTATGGGCACAAGATACTGACGGGACGTCGCAACGCCTTCTCGACCAACCGCCGCTTCAAGGGCATCAAGCCCTTCCCTTCGCCCGAAGAGAGCGAATACGACACCTTTGCCTGCGGACATGCGTCGAACTCCATTTCGGCCGCCCTGGGCATGTGCGTGGCCGCCCGGCAGAAGGGCGAAACAGACCGCAGGGTGGTGGCCGTCATCGGCGACGGCAGCATGAGCGGCGGACTGGCCTTCGAGGGGCTGAACAATGCCTCGTCCACGCCGAACGACCTGCTCATCATCTTGAACGACAACGACATGGCCATCGACCGCAGCGTGGGAGGCATGAAGCAGTACCTCTTTAACCTCACCACGAGCAACCGCTACAACCAGCTGCGCTTCAAGATGTCGCGCATCCTCTTCAAGATGGGCATCCTCAACGAAGAGCGGCGCAAGGCCCTCATCCGCTTTGCCAACAGCCTGAAGTCCATGGCCGCCCA
>ULMB01003225.1_pt1 | contig 13462 bp, 10 predicted proteins | sample 1951571 | NCBI WGS metagenome assembly ULMB01 (sample SAMEA4835542, study PRJEB28245) | human gut metagenome | biome: gut microbiome; material: fecal sample | place: Denmark | collected 2008 | reverse complement strand
TTTCTAATTTTATTTCGAACTCACGTTAAATTACCGAAAGATCATATCCCTGATTATTCACTTTACCATAGTTGGCATACGGATTAGACACGAAACCTGCTTGGGTAGGGATGGTAGAACGTTGCATAAAAATACTGGTACGTTTTTCTTTAAAGAAATCCAGTTGTACATCCAACTCGTTCCACAACCCCAATTCAAGACCGATATTCATTTTAAAAGCTTTTTCCCAAGTCAGATCGGAAACCCCTACTTCACCTTCCTGAATACCTGTGTAATAGTTGCTATCGGTATATCCGAAATGATAACCGCTGGAATTACTGTTAATGGTAGTGATATATGCAAAACGACGACCGCCGATATTATCATTACCTACCGAACCGACAGAAGCTCTCAACTTCAATTTTGTAATGTCTTCCTGCAAATTCCTCATGAAGTTTTCCTCTGAAATCAACCAACCGATGGCTAAGGAAGGAAAGAAACCGAAACGCTTGCCTTTTGCAAAGTTCTCCGAACCGTTGTAACCGAAATTAAATTCACTGATATAGCGGCGGTCGAAAGTATAAGAAAGACGACCGGCGATACCTTGTGTACGATTAGGTTGTATATCACCCCAGTCATAGCTACGCTGGTTGTATAAAAGAAGCGCATCAAGTGCATGTTTGTCAAAAGTACGGTTATATGTAACGGCAGCTTCCAGATAAGTACTTTGGTTTCCATAATTGGCATTACTTGAATGGTCTAAGAACTCACTACCATAACTCAAAATGCTGTGCACCAATTCTCCTTCATCATTACGCGACTTGGCCACACTGTAATAATCAGGCTCCTTACCGCGAGTAACAAAATTCTCATTATATGTATCGAATGCAAACGTTACTTTCATTTTCAGCCCCGGAGTAATCATCTTTAAGTTCTGTTCTAAAGAAAAAAGAGATTCCAGCTTACTTTTCCCACCACGATAATAACCGTTTTGTGTACTCATAGCCCATGGGTTTTTACGAGTATTGCTAACACGAGGAATGGTACCATCCGAATAAATGGCAGGATGTACGAATGGTGGAGTCTCGAAAGCAGCTTGAAACAGTTCATCCGTACTACTTCTCGATTTACGAAGATTCTGTAAATAACCTCCCACATTGAAACGTAAAAGCGTTGTTTTCGTCAAATCCAAATCCACATTGGCACGAATATTATAACGGTTCAGTTTGCTTTGCGTATCATAAGGCAGTGTCTTATCAGACCCCATAATTCCATTTTCATGGTAAAGAGAAGCTGTCAATGAATAGCGAAGTATTTCCGTACCGCCGGACACCGTCAGATTTGCACGCGTAGAATTAGCGTAATCCTTGGTTATCGCATCTATCCAGTCTACATCAGGATATAAATCTTTATCATATCCATAATAAGTCTTCAAAATCTGGTCTTTCGTAAACAGCCTTTTGTTCGGGTCGGGCTGAAGCGTATTCAGCAAACTCATATATTCGGCAGCTCCTATGAACTGAGGAAGCTTTGTAGGAGCTTGAATAGATTGTTCTACACGTAAATTTACGGAAGGAGCAGATACCGAACCACGTTTGGTATTAATCAAAATAACACCGTTGGCACCACGCACACCATACATGGCACTGGCCGACGCATCTTTCAATACCGAGAACGATTCTATTTCTGCCGGATCGATGTCATTCAAACTACGTTCCACACCATCTACCAAAACCAACGGAGACGTATTTCCGCTGAATGAAGATATACCGCGAATCCAGAAATTTGAGTTATCATACCCAGGCTCTCCCGAAGGCTGTACGGCAATAATACCTGCCAGTTGTCCTGCCAGATTATTACTCATGGAACGAGACGAACCTACCTGCAATTTTGAAGGCTCTAAAGTTTGTACGGAACCGATGACGGAGAGTTTCTTCTGATTACCGTATCCCACAACTACCACTTCATCCAATGCTTCTACATCTTCCAATAAAGTAATATTAAAATTGATATTATTACCAACCGGAATTTCCTGAGTTTTAAATCCTACATAGGTGATGACAAGAATACTGCTTTTATCAGGTACTTCAATATAAAAATGACCGTCAATATCGGTAATAGTCCCCCCTGAAGAACCTTTTACCATAATATTTACACCCACTAAAGTGTTTTTTTCTTTGTCGATGACAGTACCACTGACACGGATACCTTTTTGTTGCTCGATAGTCTCACTTTCGGAATATGGAGTCTCCGCATATAACGGAAATACATATACCCCGCAAAATAAAGAACCTACAAGCAGTGTTTTCTTTAAATTCATAAGTAATTACATTTATTGGTTACTAAATGATATTATTCAGTCCTTGTTATATTCAAAGGCTGATGCAAACATCATAAATTAATCTAATTCAAACAAATATATAAGATTAAAATACAAAGATAGTTTACTATCAAATACCTGAAAATCAAATATTTGATAGTAAGATCAAGACATAAAAATACAAATGCCGTACAATACTTAAAAGGATGTAATCTGCATAATATTTTCTTCAAAATGCTCCGGATTCAGCGATTTCAGCCTTAACCGCGAGCGATAAGAATAGATGGTAGCTTTAGAATAGCGTAAAAAAGATGCAATGCGTTCACTATCGGTGATTCCCAAGCGAATCAGAGCAAAGATACGCAGTTCCGTAGTCAGACGACCCTCTTGCTTAGGCACAATGGAGTTGTTTGCAGGTAACAATGAATTGAATGCTTTTACAAAAGATGGGAACAGGTGCAGGAAAGTTTCATCAAAGGTATTATAAAACGCTTCGACTTCCTCTTCGATAATGACGGAAGATTTCAATGTTTTAAATAAATCCTCAAGTTTACCGGACGCCACTTTTTTATTGAGCATTCTGCGGTAATTATCCATCTTGTCGATGTAAGAAGAACATTCCGTCATAAACTTGGTAATGTAAAGCTCCTTAATATTGTTAGCTTCCGAAAGCGACTGGTTCATATCCGACAATGCGTGATTGGTTTCATGGAGCTCTTTATTGGCAGATTGAAGTTGTTCGTTTACAGAATTAAGCTCCACATTCAACTGTCTTAACCGTTCATTGGCCTTGTTCAGCTCGCTTCTTGCCGCCGATAGTTTTTTTATTTGCCGCCGTACATAAATTACCAAACCGATAAGAAACACAGACAATATGCTGATACATGCCAATGCAATCATCATCTGTTTCTTTTCTTTCTTCGTTTTGACTTGATAGGCATTAGCGATAATAGGCAATGTTTGTGTCACTTCAATAGTACGCAGGCGGGCATTACAGAATGTAGCATCATCCAACGAACGGCGCATATAAATATATGCCCGATTGATATCGCCTTCTTCATAGAGGATAGTGGCCAATCGGCGCAGCGAAATATATTCTTTTACCGCCCATTTCATATCAGCCATTGCAGAGACAATCAAGTATTTCTTTTCTTCTTCCCTGTTTCCTTGTCTTCTGTAAAAATCGGATATGGAGTAGGCCACATAGGCTACATCACGGTTATCAGGATCCAGTTGGCGGTAAAAATCGAGTAATATCTGCAACCCTTTGCTATAATCTCCCTGTTCCAACAATCTGTCAGCACGTATATAAACATCGGTAGAATCATTTTTCTGCATAATCGAATCTTTATAAAGCATGGCTTTTGCCCGATATTCCTTGCTTTGAGACTTGATAATGGTATACTTTACCATAGCTTCATACAGTGTATTGTAAATGTGGAAATAATACTTCTCCAGATATTCTGCCAGCGTAGCCCGGTTAATATTTTGTAAAATATCCGATGCTTCTTTATACATACCACCCTGTATCAGCACATAAGCCATATTCAATCTTGAATCGTCAATGTAATCCTGGCGATTCATCTTATAGGCAGATACCAGTTTTTCCTGTGCATAATGAAGTGCGGAATCAACCACATAAGAAGAATATTCATTGAAAAGAAGGTTCTTCAACTGATAGCGTTCTTCTTCCGATGCGGTTTTGCGTAATTTTGATTTTACGTCAGAAATACGTCCCTCGCGAATATCAACATATTTCTGCTGTTCAGCCACTACTCTATCCAAATCTTCCAAAGAGGGAAAAGCGGTGTTTTGAGCCTGTCCAGCACAGAAATGTAACAATATCGATACGAAGAAGATGTTTCTTTTCATTTTTATAAATTTTTGATGGATACAAAGTTACTACAAAAAAGTGAAATGCGGAAGAATATGGTAATGGATTTGATTTACAGGGGTTTCATTTACGCTGCCAATTATTCCGAGAGCCATTACAATCCACGCCGAAGCCCAATCAAGACGGAGCTACGTTACTTGTTCGTAACCACGCCCAATAGGTGACGAAATGGACACGAATAACGAAACAAGTCTTTAAGGATTAGTGAGTTACTGACAACTCACGCAAAAAATCCGTTAACGAAAAAAGATTGCGCCGTTCTTCCGCGATTTGCGTATCAGAGGAGGGCTCTTCACCAACTAATTTTGAACCAAAAAAATTAAGGACGATGAAGAGTACATTTTCAGTTATTTACTACCTCAAGCGTCAGGTAGTGAAAAAGGACGGGACAGTTCCCGTCATGGGACGCATCACGGTGGACGGCAGCCAGACGCAATTCAGTTGCAAACTGACCGTCAATCCCAAGTTGTGGGACACCAAAGGGGGACGTGTCATGGGCAGAAGCACGGCGGCACTCGAAACGAACCGCATGCTTGACAAGATGCGGGTGCGCATGTTTGTACTCGCTTTCATTCTTGCTGTTTTCACGGATAAGTCTATGCAGCTCCACGGTTGGAGCAAACAACTCAAGGTCTGACTTTGCCCAATTGCAAGTGCGTTCAATCTAAAACGCAAGTGCGTTTGACTTGAAACGCAAGGACGTTTAATCTTAAACGCAAGTGCGTTTTGATTTGAACGCAAGGGCGTTTTGAAAGACAAGAAAAACGGCCCTTCAGGGAGGAGAAAAAGACGAATCTTGACGGGTTGTCGGGGTTGGCAGGCATTTTTATAAAGTATATATACGCGGGGTGTGGAACAAGTGTGTCGTACTTGTTTCCACACCTGTATATAGAAAGTTTGAAAAACCGGTGACAACCCGACAACCCGTCAAGAAAGTGCCTAGAAAGGGCATAAAAAAAGCGGTGCGCATTTTCTGCCACCGCTCTTATTTACATTTTTAAACATTAATGCGTATGTACAATCTCCGTAGGAGCCATTTCTGCATTACGCTTTTCGGTCTGTGTCACCACATTGCGTGCCAGCTCCATAAAGGCCATACCGGTCATGGAGTTTTCATCGAGGGCAGCAGGTGTTCCTGCATCGCCACTCTCGCAGATGCTCTGTACGATAGGAATTTGTCCGAGCAACGGCACATTCAACTCTTCTGCCAGACGCTTGGTTCCTTCCTTACCAAACAGGTAATATTTGTTTTCCGGAAGTTCTGCCGGAGTAAACCAGGCCATATTTTCCACCAGACCGAGAATAGGTACGTTCACCTTGTCGTTGGTGTACATGTTGATACCTTTACGCGCATCGGCCAACGCCACCTGCTGCGGCGTGCTGACAATCACGGCTCCCGTAATGGCCAATGTCTGCAACAAGGTCAGGTGAATGTCGCTGGTGCCCGGAGGCGTATCCAGCACGAAATAGTCCAAATCGCCCCAGTTGGCATCTGCTACCAACTGTTTCAGAGCATTGCTGGCCATACCTCCACGCCAGAGTGTAGCCTGGTCGGGGTCTACAAAGAAACCAATGGAAAGCAACTTAATGCCATACTTCTCTACCGGTACAATCAAATCGCGTCCGCCTACTTCTTCGGCATACGGACGGGCATCTTCCACCTGGAACATCTTCGGCACAGAAGGACCGAAAATATCGGCATCCAGCAGACCGACCTTATAACCCAACTTAGCCAGTGCCACAGCCAGATTGGCTGCCACGGTAGACTTTCCTACCCCTCCTTTACCAGAAGATACCGCAATCACATTCTTCACCTGCGGCAGCATCTTGCCCGGTTCCGGACGAGCGGCCTGCTTGCTTTCGGTAGCAATCGTTACCTCTACCTCTTTCGATACATACGTATGAATAGCGGTCTCGGCCGACTTGACTACCGATTTCATAAACGGGTCGGTCGGTTTCTCAAAAATGAGCGAGAAACTCACCTTCATGCCGTCAATGCGAAGATTGTCGGCCACCATCTCCGCTTCTACAATGTTTTTTCCGTTACCCGGATAACGCACCGTAGCCAGTGCGTCCATAATCAATTTCGGATAAAGTGTCATATCTTTTTCAATTTTGAATCATTTGCTTGTTTTCAATCCGCTGCGCTTGCTCCGGTTGTAGCTCCGGTAATCGTCCAGCTCAATCTCCACGTCCGGTTCCTGCAACTTGCCTTCCTGCGGCAAGTGAAACTGGATGTACTTGATGTTCAGTCCGCGGTCCAGCCACTGCTGTTCGTAATACGTGCGGATGCTGAGAATATCATCGTCCATACCGGAATGATACAAATCGTCAGTCATAAATTCCACCGGAAAATGATTGGCTTCAATCATGTACTTCGTATAGGTAAACATGAAGTTACTGTCCGTCTTCAGGTGTACCAGTCCGTCCGGAACCAGGAAACGACGGTAACGGTTCATGAAATAAGTGGAAGTCAACCGCTTGGTAGCCTTCTTCATCTGAGGGTCAGAGAAAGTCAGCCAGATTTCGCTCACCTCTCCCGGGGCAAAGAAACGGTCGATGATTTCAATGTTCGTCCGCAAAAAGGCTGCGTTTGTCAATCCTTCCTTCAATGCATCGGTCGCTCCGGTCCACATACGCGCTCCCTTGATGTCGACTCCTATAAAGTTCTTTTCCGGATAGCGGCGTGCCAGCCCCACGGTATATTCACCACGTCCGCATCCCAGTTCGAGCACAATCGGATGGTCGTTCTTGAAGAAATCACGGTTCCAGTTGCCTTTCATTTCGAACGGCACGTCATCTACCACCGAATACGGATATTCAAACACATGCGGATATTCCGCCATATCTGCGAATTTCGCTAATTTTCCTTTTCCCATATTTTCGTGAAACGTTTCCTTAAAATCCGTGCAAAGGTAAAGTTTTTCGGTGAAAAGGGAAACGAAAAAGGAGAATTACGTTTATATAACAAAATGAAAATCATGAACAGACATATCTTTCAGAAGCTACTTTTTCTATTGCTGACAATCGGCTGTACCAATGAATTCGTTTCTACCAGATACAACACACTCATCGTTCAAGGCGGAGAGGTGAGCAACTTCGGGTCTCCCTCACGCAACGAGTTCATTGAAACCTTGCCTGCTGGAAGTCAGCTGACTTTCTACAGCCAGGGAGGCATTTATGCCGACGAACTGCTGCTATCTTACAACGGAAACACATGGGAAGGAGAATCCCCTTTGGAGTGGGAAGACACACAACAAGCTGCTGACGGAATGAGTTTTTGCCCGCCGCTATACCGAAACCACTCGTCTTTTTATCAGGACGGCATCTTATGCGACCAACTTTACGCTCGGACTACTACCCTGTACGGAGAAAATATTCACCTGTCCTTTCAGCATCTGTTTGCACGTGTGGTATTCGATGTATCCAGCAAGCTGAACCGCCAGATAAATCAGATAGAATTCACTCCTTCCCTATCCGTCGTCAGCGTGATTCCCGAATCCGGGGAAGTCATTTGTCAGGACGCAGCGAACTCTCTGCTTCTGGAAAGAAATGACCAGGGGGAATATGCATTTCTGGTTCCTCCTACTAATTTATCCATCGACATTCGCATCCATACAACCACAGGAGAATATTATGACAACAGACTGGAAACCTATTCGTTTTCTTCCGGACATGAATATACCTGTCCGATAAAATTAGCCGATGAAGAAATCGGAATCTCCACAGTGGAGGATTTTATCGCCTTTACGCACCTGATTAACGGAGAGGCATACGGGGAAAGGAGTCTGGAAGAATTTGGTGAAAAAACGGGAGAGAACATGACTTATTACCTGTTGAATGACCTGACCTTTACAGAAGAAGAATCGGCTCAGGTACAAATGATTGGAAAATACGGAACGACAACCAGTTCCGTAAAAAGACTATTTGATGATGTTTTCGACGGAAAAGGGCACAGCCTGAATAATCTACACTTCGAACAAACAGTAGATGGGAATTATTATGCCGGCCTTTTCAGCGGAATATCTACCACCGGAGCTGTAAAAAACCTAATTCTCGGACAAGCCGTATATAATAAAGAAAATGACACCAAAAATGCGGCATTTCTAGCTGGTATAAATCGAGGAGAAATCAACAATTGTATGCTCCAAAACTGTACCGTTGAAATCATCCGGGATGACAGCGATTTCGGAAACCTGGCAAACTGGAACGAAGGAATCATTATCAATTGCCATGTAGATAACGTAAGACTAAAAAATGAGATTCCACAAGGAAACGCCCTCACACGATATAACCAAGGTGGGAAAATCATCAACTGCGCAGTCACCAACTGCAATTTCAGTAAAGCTAAAAACAGAAGCGGTCTCATCTGCAGTATCACTAAAAACGGAGAAATTCTGAACTGCTATCTTAAAGGAAACACAAGTAAGAATCATGCCATCTGCCTGCAAGCCACCGATTCCAATATCCGCTGTTGCTACTATGACAGTTCCTCCAAAGTTCCGATAGGAAACCTCTCAACAATCTCTCCCTCCGACTCCATCATGAAATACGTCAGCACCGACGAAGAGAAAGGAATCCTGCCGACCATACTCAACCAATGGATACTCGACAGCGGAAAGCGGCTCTTCCCCCATCTTACTTTCTTGTCGTGGGAGAAAGGGGAAACACTACCCGCCATCCTGGTATCCCCATAATTTTTCTAAAAATAAAAAGAAGGTATTCATAAATATTGTATTTTTGCGCCAAATGCAAAAATTGAAACCATGAACAATAAAAAATTTATCATCACCATCATTATATTGGCTGTGATTGTAGCAGCAGTATCTTTCTTTGCCGTAAATGAAACCCGTAAGAACAAAGAAATGAGTCAGCTCTTTGCGGTGGAAAAACAAGAGATGGAAAATGAATACAGCACGTTTGCTACCCAATACGACGAATTGCAGATTCAGATAAATAATGACTCCTTGCGCGAAAAACTGGAAAGCGAAAAGCTGAAAACCCAGCGCCTGCTGGAGGAACTGCGTCAGGTGAAAACCAGCGATGCAGCTGAAATCATGCGACTGAAAAAAGAATTGAAAACCGTACGTGCCGTATTGAGAAGCTACGTGATGCAGATAGACTCCCTGAACAAAATCAATGCCGCCTTGATGCAGGAAAATCAGGAAGTAAAAAGCAAATACAGTGCTGCTACCGCACAGATTTCCAACTTGTCACAAGAAACAAAGAGCCTGAATGAAAAAGTATCACTGGCTGCCCAGCTGGATGCCACTAACATTCGGGTACAGACACTGAACAAAAGAGGACGCGATACGGAACGCGTAAAGAATATCAAGAAGATTGCGATTTCATTCACCATCGTGAAGAACATTACGGCACAGACGGGTAACAAGACCCTTTATGTACGTATTGCCAAACCGGACAACGAAGTGCTGACCAAGAGTCCGAGCAACCAGTTCAAGTTTGAAGACCGCAACATCAGCTATTCTATCAAGAAATACATAGAATACACGGGTGAAGAACAGACCGTTACGGTATACTGGGATGTAGAAGAGTTCTTGTCGGCCGGTACATACCACGTGTATATATTTGCCGATGGCAGCATGATTGGTCAGGGTTCATTCCGCATGAAATAATTTTCAGAAAACATGAAAAAGCACATCAGTCACCTGATATACGGTTGGCTTGCACTAATGGGCCTGCTATCTTCCTGCGGAGAAGACCGCTCGGGAGAATACTATGCCCTGATTGCCACCAAGACATGGATTTACGAGGCGATGCAGGAAAACTACCTCTTCTATGAAGACATTCCGGCAGAGGAGAAGCTGGATTTCTTCAAGAAGCCCGCTGATTTCCTGGCCTCTGCGGCATCGTCTAAAGACCAGAAGGGCGGCTATGTGTTTTCTCATGTAGACTCCGTGCTCACGACCTCACGTGCCACCAGCACCTATCCCTGCTTTGGCTTTGAGGCAGCTCTCGTACGTGAGCTCAATGCTTTAAGAGTATTATATGTCCAACCTAATTCTCCGGCAAAAGAAGCCGGATTAAAACGGGGAGACTGGATTATCGCTATAGACAGTCAAAAAATATCAATCAGTAATTACTCCACCTATATCACCCACCCGACCAAAGCCCATCGCTTTACATTGGGAAAATACAATCCCTATCCGGAAAACGTGGATGACCCGGAATTCAACTACGTAGAGTTCGATACGCTCGGAGTGGTGCAGATGCCGGAGCCCCGCTACGTAGAAGAGCAGGATGTGCTCAAGTACGGCATCATCTCCTCCGGAAACAGAAAAGCCTTCTACCTGCTGTACAATGAATTCGGAGAAGACACGAAAGCGTTGAAAGAAGTGCTTTCACAATTGGGCGGACAGCAGTTTGACGATTTTATCCTGGACTTACGCTATAACCCGGGAGGCTATGTGAACACCGCACACGAGCTTGGCTCGGCACTGGCACCGGCTACCGCCATGGGACAGCCGTTCCTGCACATGATTTACAACGACAAAATCAACAAGACCGAAACGCTGAACCTTGAAGCCAGTCCGCTGACCGGAGGCGTGAACCTTTCTTACGAGAACTTGTATGTGCTCACATCTGAAAATACGGCTTCCGCTTCGGAAATCATCATCAACTGCCTGAAGCCCTACATGGAAGGCCGTCTGTTTCAGGTAGGCACGGCCACTTACGGAAAGAATGTGGCCCAGCAACTGTTTACCAGCGAAGAGGCGCCGGGCATTGAATTATGGCTCACCACCACCTACCTGAGCAACTCGCAAGGATATTACGACTATTTCCAGAAAGGACTGTCGCCGGATTTTGAAATCGAGGAGAACTATGGAACAGACTTAGGCGACTTCGGTTCGGAAGAAGACCAGCTTATGCAACCGGTTCTATATAGAATGGAAAACGGAAGTTTCCCGGTGGTTACCAACCCGGACGAATCAGAAGATGCTACGACTTTAAGCCGCGGCCGGACTTCCAAGCATGTGCAATTGCTGGTTGACCCCATTGCACGGAAGCCTCATTACAACCGCATAAAAAGATAAAAGTAACCGGTAAGACACACGCTCAGAAAAAATTAAATTTATTACTGATTCTTTTCAACAAAACGCTTTGACTATTTGTTCTAATGTCATACATTTGCAATGTTGCATAAGCAACCAAATAAAAAGTCAGCATCAGTAATGAAAAGAATTACAAGTTTACTCTTACTGCTTGGCGCAACTCTCAGCAGTTATGCCCAACAAGTACTTACTCTGGACAGTTGCCGGGCGCTCGCTCTGGCCAACAACAAAGAGCTGCGAATTTCACAGGAAAAAGTCAATGCCGCCCACTATGAGAAGAAGGCTGCATTCACTAATTATCTGCCTAAAATTGATCTTACAGGGGGATATATGCGTACGCAGAAAGAAATATCCCTGCTCAGTGATGAACAAAAACAAAGTATCAGCAATATTGGTACTACCGCAGGTGCTCAATTGCAAGAACAAATTAAACAACTTGCCGCCTCCGACCCTGTACTAGGTTCATTACTACAACCTCTACAAGGAGTCATTCCTGGACTAACTGCCGGACTAAACGGAGTAGGGCAAGGTCTGGTGGATGCCTTCCGTACAGATACCCGAAACATGACGGTGGGAGCTGCCACCCTCACCCAGCCTCTCTTTATGGGTGGGAAAATCATTGCCTACAACAAGATTACCAAATATGCAGAACGTCTGGCTGAATCACAGCATGCCACGGGTATGCAAGATCTTATCCTGCAGACGGACCAGATTTACTGGCAAATCATCTCACTCGTCAATAAGAAAAAACTGGCAGAGAATTTTTTGGAGCTGGTACAGAAACTGGATTCGGACGTAGACAAGATGATAAAAGAAGGAGTGGCTACCAAAGCCGACGGATTAAGCGTTAAAGTAAAGGTGAACGAAGCCGAAATGATGCTTACTCAGGTAGATAATGGCTTGAACCTCTCGAAAATGCTTTTGTGCCAGCTCTGTGGTCTTCCGTTGGAAACCGATTTCCAACTGGCCGATGAAAGCATGAAAGACTTGCCCCTTCCCAACACCTATACGGAGGCGAACGTCAGCACGGCACTCAGTAACCGTGAAGAGCTGAAGAGCCTGGAATTGGCATCGGAAATCTATCGCCAGAAAGTAAACGTAGTCCGCGCGGATTTTCTTCCTTCTGTGGCTTTGACCGCCAATTATCTGGTGACCAACCCGTCGCTCGTCAACGGATTTGAAAATAAGTTCCGCGGCATGTGGGCTGCCGGAGTAGTAGTAAAAATCCCTGTATTCCACTGGGGAGAAGGTATTTATAAGGTAAAGGCCGCAAAGGCGGAAGCCAACATCGCCCGCTACAAACTGGAAGACATCAAAGAAAAAGTGGAACTTCAGGTGACACAGAACTCCTATAAGGTAAATGAATCGACCAAGAAATTAGCTTTAGCCGAAAAGAACATGGAGAAAGCAGAAGAAAACCTGCGCTATGCCAATTTGGGATTTAAGGAAGGAGTCATTCCGACCAGCAACGTGCTGGAAGCACAAACTGCCTGGTTCTCGGCACAAGCCGGAAAGATAGACGCACAGATAGACGTCAAAATGAGTGAACTTTATTTGAACAAATCAATGGGAATTTTAAAATAATACAGATATATGGAAAAGACTCAACGCAACAATATCATGCTGGCTTTCTTTACATTGTTAGCCGTAATCGTTATCGTCAGCATCATCGGATTCTTCACCTTAGGAAAAGGTCCTGAAATCATACAAGGCCAGGCTGAAGCCACAGAATACAGGGTATCGAGCAAGGTACCGGGACGTATCCTGAAATTCTTTGTCAGCGAAGGAGATAAAGTGAAAGCGGGTGATACACTGGCTATTCTGGAGGCTCCGGATGTAATGGCTAAATTGTCGCAGGCACAAGCTGCCGAACAAGCAGCACAGGCACTGAACGAGAAGGCCCTGAGAGGTACAAGAAGCGAGCAACTGCAGGCTGCATACGAAATGTGGCAGAAAGCCAAAGCAGGACTGGAGATTGCCGAAAAATCATACAACCGTGTGAATCGCCTGTACGAAGAAGGGGTGATGACCGCACAGAAAAGAGATGAAGCAAAAGCACAATACGATGCCATGAAGGCGACCGAACGTGCTGCCAATGCACAGTACACAATGGCCAAGAATGGTGCACAACGTGAAGACAAGGCCATGGCTGCCGCACAGGTAGAACGTGCCAAAGGAGCTGTAGCCGAGGTTTCT
>ULMB01020554.1_pt1 | contig 13667 bp, 10 predicted proteins | sample 1951571 | NCBI WGS metagenome assembly ULMB01 (sample SAMEA4835542, study PRJEB28245) | human gut metagenome | biome: gut microbiome; material: fecal sample | place: Denmark | collected 2008 | reverse complement strand
GCTAAATCTTTAGTTTAGCGGTAGTTCACTCAGAGGAAAATTACCGGTCCGCATGATGCACCCGAACAGGTGTACCGTGCGGACCGTTTGATTACAGGTTCTTGCGCGGAATTTATGCGGTCGATCGGGCTGCATCGTGCGGTCGTTGTGCGGCAATTATGCGGTCGATCAGGCTGCATCGTGCGGTCGTTGTATCACTGAATAAATTCATTTTACTTATAGTTAAATATTGTAAAAAGCGAAAAAAGAGGCAGTATTTTTTTCTTACCTTTGCATCCGGTTTAAGTATCATTATAGGGAAAAAAGCCCTTTGATAGTTTAAATTCAAAGTAAAAAAATAAGCACGGAACTTAAAATAAAACGATGGTTGGATTGAAGATTCTTTTGAGCTGGGCTTCACTGACTTTTTTGTTAAGTAGTGGAGTGCTTTTCATGCGTCGTCGCAGTGGAGACAGCTCCCGTCTTTTTTTAGCCTGGGTCTGGTTGTTTGCCGGACTTGCCTTTCTTTGTCGTTTGCTGGCTCCAGCATTTGGTCAGCCTATTGTAAACCAGGTTCTTCCTGTTACAAACATGGGCGGTGGCCTTTGGGCGATTGTATTCCTTTATTTATATCCGCTGGAAGCTATTGGCAGCGGATGGCTTACCCGGAGGAACATGTTGCTTTTCCTGATGCCCGGTCTGGTTTTAGGAGTAATCCTCTGGTTTATGAAGCCTTATGCCAGGGAATTAACTTCTTTCGCTGATATCTGGACATACATAGGAGAGTTTAATGTGTGGTTCAGGCTGGCAGCACTGATTCTGGGAGTTTCTTTTTATGCTGTTTTCCTGTATTATATTCCCTATAACTGGATGAAAAGTACGGTGTATCACAGCTGGATCGTTCTTTATTCTGTCAAAATACAGCTCATCTCTGTCTGTTTTGTTCTGTTTATGCTGACAGGACTGGCATGGGTCAGTTCCATTCATTTGCTGGTATGTATGGCAGTGGCGGTAACCGTAACCTACCGGGAACTCTTTATCCGTTTTGAGGTCCGTTGTACTGAGGATCCTCAACAAGAATCAGACAAGTCAGATGTTCTTCCTGACCTGGTTGCAGATGTCGAACCGACTGATCCCCTGATTGAGCGTCTGCGTCGTCTGATGGATGATGATCAGATCTGGAGGAATCCTGACATTGATCTGCCGTATCTGGCTCAGGAACTGAATACCAATCGCAGTTATCTGTCGAAAGCCATTCAGGATGACGGGTACAAAAATTTTGCAGACATGATCAACCGGAAACGGATTGCAGAATTTCTGAAGCTGGCCGATGCTGGTTCGGTGGTCAGTGTGCAGGATACATTTTTCTATGTCGGATTCCGTTCACGTGAAACCGCTCTGCGCTGTTTCAAGAAATATGTGGGTGTTTCGCCTACCGATTATTTGCGCAGCCGTATGGCCTCTCATACCCTCCAGACCGAATAATTTGCATTTTTGACACAATGTTTTGTAAAAATGAAACGTTGTGGAGAGAATTTCCAACTTATTTCGCAGTTGTAAAAAAATAAGCTGGTGACTTACGGTTTGAAGGAAATGAGAGGGCTTTTGTATCGGTTACCCGGAAGTCTTTTTTCCGGTCTGATACTTCTGGCGATGTTGTTTGTATGTGCAGGGTCTTTGCTGGCACAACAGACTGTTATTCGTCAGACCGATCAGTCGTACACTCTTTTATTCAATATCGACAGTCATACTGTTGATACGGCTTACTGCTCCAACGATGCGGTTCTTGACCAGATTGAGACAGGGCTTGGCCGGCTTCTGTCTGTATCCGGGGTGATGATCGACTCTGTGGTCATTGTTTCTTCGGCATCCCCCGACGGTCGCAACAGCTATAATTACCGCCTTTCAGCGGAACGTGGGCAGCATGTGTATCATCATTTGCGGAGCCTGTATTCAGGCCTGCCCGAAGCATGCTGGATCCTGGAGTCCAGAGGTGAAGACTGGGTAGCTTTCCGCAATATTCTGGATGGAGATCCGGACCAGCCTGCCCGCAAGGAACTGCTTGCCATCGTCGATACGGATTATCCGGCCGACGAGAAAGAGCGTCAGATCAAGAGATTCAGGCAGGCTTATGCCTATCTGGCAGATCATCATTTATATAAACTCCGGGCTGTTTCCGTTACTGTATATGCTTCCGTGCACGACCTGGCACCGGTTGAGCCGGTTCATGCCCTGTCTGTCGGCACTCAACTGACTCTGAACCCTCTGTCTGCCGGCACTCATCTGATCCAGCCGGCTCTGTCTGCATCTGCGGAAAAGAAACGTTTCCGCCTGCCTCCCTTTGCCGTGAAAACCAATCTGCTTTATGATGCCGCGCTTGTTCCTAATATCGGACTGGAGTTTTTCTTCAGGGAAAGATGGTCGGTAGCCCTCAACTGGATGTATGCCTGGTGGAAGACCGACCGCCGCCATTATTACTGGCGCGTTTACGGGGGAGATGTGGAGGCACGCTACTGGCTGGGGAAAGACGGTTACGGCTATCACCGTTCCGGTCATCACGTAGGAGTATATGCCCAGACCGGTACGTTTGACTTTGAACTGGGCGGACGCGGATACATGGTTGACGACTGGGGATATGGCGGAGGAATCTCTTACGGCTATTCCCTGCCCGTGGCCCGGAACCTGAATCTGGACTTTACGCTCGGAGTGGGAGTGTTTCACGGGAAATGCAAGGAATATCTGCCGATAGACGGGCGGTACGTGTGGCAGCTGACCAAGAAAATGAACTGGGTAGGTCCCACCAAGGCTGAAATATCTCTGGTGTGGCATATTGGAGACAGAAACTGAAAGGACGAAGCGATATGGGCAAGAAAGTGATACTATATTCCCTTTTACTGATGCTGCAGGCACTGGCTGGCTGCAAGCATAAGGATTTGTATATGGGGCATGACTCATCCTCTACGCTGATCCTTCAGGTAAACTGGCATCTGGAGTGGAACATTGAATACCTGATTGACTGGGAAACAGAATGGAACCCCGAATGGATCATGGACTGGAGCAAGGTGACACCTCCCGAACCCGAAGGAGTGCGACTGGTCACCGAGAGCCGGGAAAATGGATACCGCCAGATATTCAATCTGCCGTCGGGAGGAGGAAGAGTGACGTTGCAGCCGGGAGTTTATACGGCCCTGCTTCATAACAACGATACGGAGTATATTGTTTTTGAGACGGAAGATCTGGTGTCGACCCTGACGGCTACCACCCGCAGCCGTTCCCGCAGCCCTTATTCGGAGAACAATCCGGCTGAGACAACGGTAAATCCTCCGGACTACCTGTTTTCCAGCTACTCGGAAGAATTCCATATCCGTGAGCTGGACGAATGGGAGGACGGTGAAGAAGAACGGATTATAGAGATTGATGTTGCCATGCATCCGGTGGTGTTCAGTTACATCATACGCTGTGAGTTTGAGGATGGCAAGGAATATATCAACGAGGCACGCGGAGCTCTGTCGGGTATGGCAGGTACGGTGAATCTGAGCAATCGCCGCACGCTTGATGACGTGGTTACGGTGTTGTATGAAGATGCTGAAGTGAGTGATTACGGAGTAGAGGCAGTGGTGCGTTCATTCGGACTGTGCAACTTCGATCCGATTCCTACCGATGAACATCCCAACGGTCATTATTATACGCCGGACGGGGTGGATAATCCAGACAGCCAGTCGCGTAACGGACGCCCACGGGCAGACGAGCAGACCCGCAATATCCTGACGCTGGAGGTAGCCCTGAAGAGCGGTCAGACAAAGACCTTTGAGATAGATGTGACCGACCGCATGCGTGAGCAGCCCCGTGGCGGAGTGTTGCTCATTAAGGGACTGACGGTCACTCCCGAAGAAGGAGAAGGCAACCATTCCGGCGGATTTGAAGTGGGAGTGAATGACTGGGGAAACTCCGAAGAAGTGGAACTTCCCTTGTAAAAGCGAGAAATAAGCGATCTATATATAAACTAACTAATTATTAAGAATATGAAAAAGAATAAGTTTTGGCTGGCAGCGATGGCTGTAACCGTTTCAATGGCAAGCTGCTCATTGGAAGAAGTAATGGAGCAACCCGAACCGCAGGCAATCGGGTTCTCATCGTTCGTAGGAAAACCGACTCGGGCGGTGACGGAGACGAAAACGACTAGCTTAGGTTCCTTTAAGGTGTATGGTGGATATGCTACTAATACTGATGTGTTTAATGGTACAGAGGTAACGACTAATAATCAAGGATCTACTTGGGAATATGCAGTTCCTCAATATTGGGTTCCTGGTCAGAGCTATAAATTTGCGGCGATGGGACCAAGTGGTATTGATATTGATACTAAGTTAAGTTTTAATTATACTAGCGGTCATTTGACATTATCAAACTATGAAGTGACGGATCTGGCAACTGGTTCTAAAGATTTGGTATACGCAGAAGCAAATAGAACAACTGATAATCCTCTTGAAGAGGCTAACTATGCTGCAGTTCCATTCACTTTCGGTCATATCATGTCATGGATTAAGATTAAGTTTGTGCATGACCTCACGGATAAATATAAAATTACCGTTTCAGATGTAACTGTAACAGGTGTAAAAACGAAAGGAACATTTAATGGTACAGGCTGGACAATGGATAGCTCACCAAGTGTTGCGACATTTAATGATCAAGATCCCAACGAAGACTCTTATAATCAGATAGATAGAATACTTGATGCGAAAGGGGATAACTGTTTGGTAGATTTCATTGCTATTCCTCAGACTGTAACAACATTAAATATCAGTTTTAAATTGACTGTACAAGATGATCAAGGGTCTTATATAGTTGGTGCTGCTGATACACCAAAAGAATTTTTAGCAACTGCATTATCTGGTGTAGCATGGCAGAAAGATTATGTATATACTTATACGGCTACATTGGATGAATCAGTTCTTGGTTTGAACCCGATTACATTTACTGCAACTGTTAATAGCTGGACAAATACAGATAATAATTCTGATTTGACTATTCCGAATCCATAATCCCCCTTTTCTCCGGGCGGCATTCCCGCCCGGAGAAATCCATTTTCATGCAGCCATTTAATCTCAAGGAGAAGATATGAAAAAGTTATATGCCCGGATTGTTCCGCTTGTTTTTGTGCTGGGAGCCTGTTCCTCTTCCGACGAGCCTGCTGCTGATCCGTCTGTACCTGTCGGTTTCAGTGTGCAGACCGAAACGCGTGCGGCTGTGACAGGGACTACTTTGCCCGACGGCAGCCTTTTCAAGGTATGGGGCGGATACGACGGCAACAATGTTTTCGACGGCAGGAAGGTGACAAAAACAGCTTCCGGATGTACCTATACGGGTACGGAATATTGGGTGCCGGGGAAGACGTATAATTTCCATGCGGTATATCCGGCTGAATTGCCGGCTGGGGCTAAACCCACCGTGGCTGATGATGGAACGGTTTCCGTCAGCAATTTTGACTGTTCCGCTACGGGCAATGCGGCTGTCGATCTGATGACGGCATCGGCACCAGATGATATCAAGGCTGATGAGATTATTGCCAGCCCAAATCCGGTGGAACTGACTTTCAGTCACCTGCTTTCTCATATATCCTTCGTCTTTGACAATCAACTGACCGGTTATGCGGCAGAGGTAGCTGACATCTCTTTTTCGATCCAGGTGAAAGGAGATTACAGCAGTACGGAGGCATCTCCATGGACGAATCTGACCACGGGAGCAATTACCCTCTATCCGGCAGCCGCTCCGCTGAAGGTAGCAAACGGATCAAAAGCCACTTCTGATCCTGCCCTGGTTATTCCTCAAAGTAATACGGAGGTGAATGTCACCTTTACCGTTACTATCCGTGAGATAATCGATGAGGCTACGGGAAGCACTATGACGGTGGTCAAACGCTTTACCTCACCGCTTGCCACAACGGACGGTGAGTGGGAAATGGGGCAGCGCTATGAATATAAGGCTACCCTGACTGATAAACTGATGGAAATGGGCGGTTTAACACAAATAACGCTGGTTGTGAAGATCAAAGACTGGTTGGTGGAAGATGCCAATGTATCGTGGGGCGGTGAAACTGCTGCACCTTAATATGATAGCTATGAACAGAGATATGTATGATATGAAACATGTGTTGCGTTACAGCCTGCTGGTGATGGCGGTGCTGCTCTGCCAGGCCTGTACGGGTACCGATCCGCAGGATATCACTGAGGAACGTACAACGACCATTTATCTGCAGCTCCCTCAGCCGGATGCCGGAACACGCAGTATATCTTCTGGTTACGAGGATAAATTGCAATTTCTGGAGAGTCAGATTTATACCTTGCGGGTCATTCTGCTTTCGCAGGCAGGTACCAATAAATCAACCACCATCAACCGGCTGTTTACCAATGTGAATTCGGGTGGATCGCTGGCCATAGAGAATGTACCGGTCGGAGATGCGCAGCTTTATGTCATAGCCAACGAGGCGAGTATCGGACAGAATTATAGCGATATAGCCAATTTGCAGACGCAGGTGATGGATGTCAATGGTTCACGCAAGGTGCTGATCACAGATACCCATAATCACTATTTCCCCATAAGAGGCTCGGAACTTCTGGCTGCTGAGGAAAAGAAAGGCCTTCCCATGAGCTGGATGAACAAGAATCTGAAAGTCAGCAAGGATATGAGAATAGATGTTGCTCTGGAGCGTTGCGTCTCTAAAGTACGTATGCAGATTCAAAACGATTTTTCTGAATCGATCCAGATAAAAGAGGTTTCATTCGGAGCGTTTTTCGGCAACAGCTTTTATCTGTTCAGAGAAGGAGCTCTGGATGTACCTGATCAGACATATAAAGAACAGGTATATCAGGTATATGATGAGTCGGAAGACTATTCGATAGCTCCCAATGAAAGCGAAGTGCTGATATGCTATTTTTATCCCTCATTTGCCTGGACCAGCGGTACGGTAGCTTCTCCTTACACCATTGGTTTTCTAACCCTGAACGGAATTTATCCGAAGATGGCTTTTCTTAACTCGGATGGAAAGCCCTATAACTCGATTCCCCGCAACAAGCAGATCAATATCAATGTTACGCTTAGCGGAGCAACGCATGTGAATATTGACTTTGAAGTGGTTGAATGGACAAATGAAGAAATTACAGTTCCTGATTTTGAATAATACCGGTGCGAATATGAACAAGACAGCAATACAGATAAAGATGATAGCCCTGTGGACGGTGATCCTGCTCTTCACGGCATGTCAGGACGATGTGCCTTTCAGAAATGCAGACCGCATACAGGAAGGTATTCCGACAACCGTGAAACTGGGTTTCCAGGCTTCGGAAGCAACGGTAGAAACCCGGGCTGCCCAGGATCAGAAGTATGAGGACAGGGTGGACAATGTGTTTATCCTGATCTTTGACGAAGAGGGAAACATACACGACCGGTTTTTCTGCAAACCGGGTAGAGGGCTGAGTTATGACAATGGTAATACTTTGTTGAGTTCCGGTAGTCTGACGTTTACCACCACTTCGCTGAATAACGCCACCATTGTGGGCATTGCCAATCTGGCGGATGGGAATACGTCTACTGCCTATACGGTGACAGAAGCCGAGTTGACTGCGGTGAACACGCTGGATGAACTGAAGGCAAAAGTGATGACCATGCGTGACGAATCGGTATACCGCAGTGCCTATTTTATGATGACGGGATATGCCAAGGTGAAAGACCCGGCAGAGGGAACGGATCCGACATTGATCAATATCCCGGCTCTGGAGAGCGGGCAGACAGCAACACTGGAATGTTCCCTGGAGCTGGAACGTACAGACGCCAAGGTGAAGTTTGTGGTCACTTCAGAAGTTACGGAAGGTAAGGACTGGAAAGAGTTCTCTTTTCAGCCCACAGGCTGGACGGTTAAACGGGTACCCCGGCAGTCTCTTATTTTACCGAAAGATGCAGCCGATGAGGAGGGTAACTGGGATTTTGACGGTGTCGGTGCCGTCTATTTTAATTCGCCGTCCTATGAATTTGAAACGTTCTCCAGAAACGAAGCCTTGTATAAAGGCGGGAGCTTTGTTTTTTACATGCCTGAGAACAGAAAGAAATGTAAAATTACTACGGGAGAATATGCATTGCGGGATAAAAGGGAAGATCCCACTACTGATGCGGATGGGAATGTAACCCTCGGGGATTTTATATATGCCGATGCAAACTCTACTTATGTAGAAATAACCGGTATCCTGTCATATTTTGAAGAGATAGATGGGGTAGACCAGCTGGTTTATGCCAACGTGCGTTTTCTTGTTCATCTGGGGTATGCAGATGTAGATGGAGATGGATTTGGAGATGTCAATGATTATGATACAAAACGCAATCATTCCTATACTTATAACGTTAAAGTAAAAGGGGTAGATAATATTGAGGTCGATGTGGATGACGGGTCAACAGATCCCCGTCCCGGTTATGACGGAGATGTGGTGGTGAACTATCAGCACAGTTATCAGTTTGACTGTCATTACGACCGTCGTCTGATTAAGCTGAACAGAAGCGGTTTCCTGCCTAAGAATAAGGAAGGAGGTACGGCAGGTACCCTCCGGTGGGGAGTAAGCACGCCGTTCAGCAAGGGGATTCATGAGGTAGTTGCAGATGCCGGGAAGATAGAACAAAACATGAGAGACTACCGTTGGATCAAGTTTGCTGTGAATAAAGAGTATGGAGTAGCCAATAACCAGATGGTGAAATATCCCGGTGATCAGAATTACAATGACCCTTTCCCGCTGGATCCCGATAATAACAATAAGCGTTCTCCTTATTATTCCAGCCAAGGAGAGGGGTATAAGAATGACGGAACTGTGAATACCGAGAATGCCCGTCTTCGGGATGTGAACCAGCTGATGCAATTCCTGAAAAAGGAGGCTGTAGAAAATAAAAATGGAATATTTGATGCGGATGGCTATGCATATATCACTGCCTTTGTGGATGAAAATGTATATGCGTATGATCCGACAAACAATAATAAGCAGGATCTCACGTTGTGGAAGAAGATGGCTGAAACGGACGACCGTCAGCTTTATATCATTGTCGATGAAGGGAAATATTCCGAAGATAAACAGTCGAGTGTGATCAAGGCACAGTATTCTTTCCGCCAGCGCAGTGTCCGTACAGTTTATAATGTCAACAAGGAGAGCCTGAAGACAGCCTGGGGCCTGGAGTCGAATATGGAAACCGAAAGACTTTATGCAGGTACGATTAAGGATGGAGTTACGACGGACAAATCCAACGGACGTCTGAATACGCTTCGTATTCTTTTAGGAAATAATTACCAGAATGATCCTGCGCAGTTGAAGTGGACTGAGGTATTAAATACCAGCGATGTATTCAGCGAAAGCGAATATTATGGGCTTAAAAGTGGGTATGAATATGCTATTTATGCTTGCCTGATCCGGAATCGTGATCTGGATGGGGATAATATAGTAGATGCGGATGAAATCCGCTGGTATCTGGCCAGTATCAATCAGCTGGTGGATATCTATCTGGGAGAGTATGCGCTGGATGCATTGTCGCGTCTGTATCCCACTGATGCTGTCGACCGTCCGGGAGGAAAAAGCGTGTATTGGCATTACACTTCCAGTTCGTATGACGGTCTGGTGTCAAATCCCTGGGTATTGTGGGCAGAAGAGGGAGCTTCACTGGGACGGAAAAATGATTCTCAGCTTGAAAAATATAATGGGCCTTTTTATTCATACCGCTGTCTGCGTAATCTGGGAATCCCGCTGGATCAGCCGGATAAGGAACCTGCCGATCTGGTATCTGTGCATCAGATTGGAGCTACCCATGGCTATCAGATCGATGTCACGAATATGAACGAAAAGTCAAGGCGTCCGAATTATGAGACAGTTTTGGCTGCCCATAACGAACGTCAGCAGGACAACCGGCCTTATGCTTATTTTGAAGTACATCCTGATTATTTTCCCAAGGGTGATAACTGGTATACATGGCAATATTATCAGACTGACAATCCCTGTCCGACGGGGTACCGGATCCCCAATCAGCGTGAATTACTGATTATGTCGACCCGTCTTCCAGACGAAGCATGGAAGGATGGGTATAAAGGTGAGCATTATATGAGTCAGACAGCTTTTTCTTTGATGGGGCAACCTCCTTATACGGTAGATCGTGTGGGATTTATCTGGCATAAAAATGGTAATTTCATATTGGTCAATGGCGGTGAAACGGGAGTTGTCCGTCCGGTAAAGGATATCACTTCCATTACAGCCAATTGAGAATGCCGTCTCAGAACTCATCAATGGTTGCATTGACAAAGTCGAGGAAGGGCTTCATGATCTCGAACATTCCGGCTGTGCGCTCCAGCCAGTCGGGAGCCGTGAAAAAGTCCTCCGGGACAGGGTGACAGCAGGAGTAATCCTTGCAGCGGATGTATTCAGGGTAGGGGAAGTCTTTGGGAAATCCCTTGGGGATGGTTTTCACCCGTGTTTCTCCCAGTACGGGAAACAGGCTGTGGAACGGATCGCTGCCCACGATGCGGTGGAAAGTTTCCGGTTGTTCGCAGATGCTCTGGCGTACGGCACGCAGGACGTCCGACGGCAGGCAGTAGGCTCCTCCGGCTACCAGACAGCCTTCCGGTTCCAGGTGCATGTAGTATCCGCCATGGTTGGACTTTTTGCCCCGGGCATTGATGTAGGCTCCGAAATGGCGTTTGTAGGGAGACTTGTCGGGAGAAAAGCGGGTGTCGCGGTAGAACCGGTAGGTGCAGTCGGCCACCGTCAGATATTGCACGGAGGGGTCGAATGCGGCAATGCGCACGATCAGGTCGTGTACCATGCTTTCGAAAGCAGCCCGTGCCTCGTCGTAGAGGTCGCGGTGCTCGTGAAACCATTCGCGGTTGTTGTTGACGGCGATCTGTCGCAAATATTGCAGGCAGATTTCTGCCCGTTTATCGGAAGGGATATGCTGGCTCATAAGAATCATCAGTTTATAATTTTATTCGGTCTGCAAAAGTAGCAAGAATTATTTATCTTTGGATTTAATAGCGTGATAAACACATGCATCTTATGAATAAAAACGGGTGCAACTGAATGAGTTTTGCAATCTATTCTTAAACAGGGACTAACTTAAATGGATACAGCAAAGCATAATCATTTTTTCTGTCATACTTTTCACAATAACCCTTCCAGATCCAGATAAGCAAACTGGATTTCATCGTCCAGATTCATGATGATCCGGTTGTTGTCTTTATCGTAGCAGAAGTGGTTGATGGGACGGCCTACAACCAGAGTTTTCAGATAGTCGCCTTTCATGTTGAACACATGAAATATTTCCCCCAGATTGCCTTTGTTCCAGTCTTGTCCCGAGTATAAGGCAACGATCTTGTCTCCGCAGATCTGAACCTGTGAGAAATGTTTTTTTCTGTCTCCGCTTTCATCCCAGTTGGGACCGTAGACATTGCATTGCAGTTCGCCTTCCAGGTTGTAGAGACTGATCAGATCATATCTGCCATTGCATTCCACCAGCGTCTGGCTGGCTGGAGAAACGGCGTAACTGATACGTTTTTTCTGGTCGGCCGGATGGGTGTAGGCCGTGAGCTTGATTTCTCCCGTCTGCATGTTCCATTTGCCGCTGGTCTGCAGGAAAGTGGAAGAGGAGGTGGGCTGGATGAAAGAGCCGTAAGCCAGTGTATCGTTGATGTAGCAATAATCGTTCGGGAAGTTCATACCGTTCAGTTTCAGCTTGACAAATGGTTCGTAATCGGGATTCTGGAGCAGGCTGTCCAGCTGATAGCCGAGAATGCGGAGCTGGCCGTGATCCGTCACGTACAGTTCCCGCTTCTCCGGATTCCATGCCACTGTTCCGAGGACGGTTATTTCTTTGGGACCCTGTCCGGGCTCTCCGAAACTGCATAAGGGAGCAAATGTGTTCTTGTTGAAGATGTGTACCATTTTCTCCATGGAGCGGTAGTCAGCTATGATGAGATAATCATCGAAAACATAAGGTTTGGCCATGGCTCCGATCAGTACGTCTTCCATACTGATTTCCCGGATCCGGTTTCTGACATCTGTTTTTTCATTCCGTTGTTTTTGCCATTTCTCACCGGTTCCTTCCTGTTTGCATGAGGGAAGACATACCGTCAAGACCATAAATATGATGAGAAGTGTGTTGCGTTGTATTGATTTCATAGAATTTGTTTTTTTAGGTTGTACGAATGGATGAAGTTTCGGTTCAGATGGCCCGGATGAACAGCAGCACCGGATTCTGGTCGTCTGTATAGTGAAGCTTGTCTGCAAGTTCCTGTTGCTGGGACGGGGATAAATGCGTGCGGCCATATTCCATGATGTCGTCTGGCTGTAAAGGAAGGACGATCTGTCCGTTATCCTGGACAAACAATGTTACATCCGTCAGATTGACCGGATAATCATACAGCTGGTCAACCAGAAGTGTACCGAAACAGATTTGCTTTCCGTCAGCTGATTTGGGAAGGATGGACATCCGGTATTGCTTCTTGTAGAAATAGCCGGCCCAGTAGTTTTTGTCTGTTTCCAGAAAACAGTCTGTTCCGTATGCAAAGCGGTCTTCCTGATGCAGTTTCTCAAAGAACTCCATGATGTGTTCATAGGGCTGGTTGTAGAAAGAAGACGGAATATTCTTGCCTGAGAAGTCCAGTACAAATGCAGGGGTACAGGCTGCAGCGTTCAGGTTGTAGACGGTGTCGTTGAACAGCTGGGTAAAGTAGGTGTGCGATCCGTTCTGCTGGAAAATGTTCTTTGACTTTACAAACAGATATTGGGCTTTGGCCTTGTCAACAGGCAGGAAGTGATGCTTGGAGCTTGAATCACTCAGTGACAAGGCATGAAGCTGGAACAGGTTATCCTTACTCATGTCATTGCCTGTATAAATGTATAGGGTATTGCTGTCTGTCAGACAGATGTTTTCCATCCAGAGGTCCAAATTGATGCGGCTGGTACAACTGTTGTCCCATGAATAGCTGTTTATGCATTGCGTGTTGCGGCTCAATACCCACACATGTTCACCGTCGGTCTGAAAATCACTTACGTTTGCATATTCTTCCGGTCCTGTTCCCTGGCGGTGGATTGTACCGAGACATTCTCCGGATAAAGAAAATTTATATACGGCAGACGGATCCGCTACATATAGAAAATCTTTTTTCAGATGAATCTGGTTTATTTCACTGAGCAGTAATGAATCGGAGGTGGGAAGAACAACCAGTGAGCCGTTTGCCACTTCTGACAGGCGGATGCTGCCGGCTGCCGTTTCCGTTTCTATCTGGAGAGTCTGGCATTTTTCCTGCGTTTTTTCTTTCCCCGGATGACATCCGGTCAATGTCAGAATCAACAGTCCGGATAATGCTTTTCTTAATAAGTTTTTTCTTGTCATATTCCTTTGAATTTATACTTGAGCAAAGGTAAAGAGAATATGTCCGAAAAACAATGACAGGGGGCCGCGCGGATTTCTGAGGAATTTGTATATTGTTTGATTATCAGATTCTTTCGCTATTTTTTCTCAGAAAAAAAACAGAAATCTGCGGGGCTTTTTCTTGTCTAGTAACCGGACAGAGTTACAGCAGTCCGGTTGGGCAGAATTATTTGAACAGTCTTGCGATCAGGTCAAAGTTTGTATCCCGGTAACCGGTTTCCCAGGGAGTAGTCTCGTTGGAAGCA
>ULMB01003624.1_pt1 | contig 13721 bp, 11 predicted proteins | sample 1951571 | NCBI WGS metagenome assembly ULMB01 (sample SAMEA4835542, study PRJEB28245) | human gut metagenome | biome: gut microbiome; material: fecal sample | place: Denmark | collected 2008 | reverse complement strand
GACATTTTTTTTAATTTTATGTATAATTAATCGATAAATTGGTAAAATTGCAATGACGGATTGCTTCGCAAGGACGTAGAAAAAGGGAAAAAGATTTTATGGTAATGAAATTAAATTTAACAAATGATAATTTCGTATTTGGGATTATTTCTAATATAATTACAAGTTTATTATATATAATGAAAGCAGAAAGCAGAAAGCAGAAAGCCTCTTTCTAATTATAACACAAAACAATATTTATGTCAAGAGTTTGGCGAATTTTTTTGTGAAAAGATTTCTATTGCAAATATTAAGTCGAACCTTTGGCTTTTTATTCATAAAAAAAATAATTTATTATAAGGAGGGTCAATTATGACTCAAAAAAACATTTTAAAAATTTTAGTAATAATGATAGCGGTATTATCATTATTCGCTGTAAGTTGTAGAAAAGCTTCAACTTCGCCAGAACCAACTCCAACACCAACACCGTCAAACCCAACCGACCCTATAAAAAATCTAACGGGTAATTTGCTAATTGTATCCACTGATGGAAAAACAAATTTAAACTCGCTTCCTTTAAGTTTTGTTGGAGCAAGCGCTACAGTAACGGAAGTTACAGAAAACCCACCAAAACTAAATTTAGACACAACTAATTTTATTGTTGAAAACAACGCTTTAAAGTTAACAAAGTTTGATTTGTCTAAAGCAGACGCCGCAGTATCGAATAAGGTTACTTTAACTTTTAGTTTATCTGGAGAAAATCTTTCAAGATATACTGACACTGCAGAAATTTTTGTTGGCAAATACTCAAATATCTACACTAATACATTTGAAACATTTACTAATTTAACTGAAATACAAGGGGACGATTTTACAACATCGACAACTCATAAATATATTACTTTTAAATTTAATGACGAAACAAAAACTTTCTTTAAAGATAACACTTTCAATATAACTAATAATAATACTACTGAAGGCGATAATGCTAATGAATTAAAGGTTAAAGAGATGGAAAGTTTATTAAAAGGTAAGCTACAAAATAATACAATCTTTAAGACTTATTTTAATGATGTAAAAGTTAGCTTTGTATCAACAGACAAAACTATTGCTACATTCAAAGTTGATTTAACTCCGAAGTCTGCTCTTTTTGAGACGCCTTATACGAGTTATAATTTTATTTTTGATGCTCTAAAAGGAAAATGGGTGCAGTAAATAATAAATTCCTCATTCATTAAATAGATTTTATTAAACTCCTCATTGTAAGTAGTTTTTGCTTGCGGTGAGGGTTTTATAAAATAATTAGAAAAGTTGAGGGTTTAAGATTGCGGTTAGAAAATTCTTTTTTTATATTATTGAAGAGGCTTGTCTGAAATAGGCGAGCTTCTTTTTTTGTTTTTTGTTAGTTTAAGGTTTTAGAGGTTTTTTATTTCGTTTATGGTTAAGCCTGTAATTTCTCTTGTAAGGTTAATGTCCAGGTTTTTAGTTTTCATTGATTTTTCCATTGAGATTGCTTTATTTTTTACCTTCTTTATATTTTATACCTTCAAGTTTACCTTTTTCTATTCATATTCTTATTTATTTTTATCGTTCTATTACTAATTCGTTTTTATGTAAGTATTAATTCCATTTCTTTTTTTATATTTCTTCAAAAACATTATTTCCTTATAATGTTTAATTTGGCATATTCTTACACTTTAAAAATTTTATCAAACTAATGAAAATATTACAATAGAATATTTTATTTTGTAAAAATTATTGTAATACTTGAAATAATATTTTTTAATTTGGTATTAATAGAGTAGACAAAATATTTTTTGATTAATTACTCATAAAATATATTAATTTTATCTATAAAAATACCGTAAATGAATATAGTGTATTTAAGATAATTAACTAACAATAATATATTTTAAACTTGCTATTTAACATAATTCAGTATAAAATATAAATAACTAAAAAGGGGTATTTATGTCATTTGTTCATTTACATGTTCATACGCAATATTCAATACTTGACGGAGCGTCTCGTATAAAATCGTTATACTCAAAAAGAGATAAAAAGAAAATGCTTATTCCAGGTTTAATAGATAGGGCTAAAGAATTGAATATGCCCGCAATAGCAATAACCGACCATGGAAATATGTTTGGCGTTATGGAATTCTTTTCAGAGGCGAAAGATAAAGGCATAATTCCAATTATAGGCTGCGAATTATATGTAGCTCCAAAAACTAGATTCGATAAAAAAGTTGAAGGCTCTGAAGAAAAGAGCGCTATGCATTTAATTGCGCTTGCTAAAGATAAAGAAGGATACGATAATTTATGCAAATTGGTAACGCATGGATATACAGAAGGATTTTATTATAGACCTAGAGTAGACCATCAATTAATTGAAAAATATCATAAAGGTTTAATATGTTTAAGCGCCTGTATGGGAGGCGAAATTCCTATAGCAATAAGAAAGGGAGATAATAAACAAGCTTCTCAATTAGCCGAATATTATAAATCTATATTTGGAGAAGATTTTTATTTGGAACTTCAAGACCATGGAATTCCCGAAGAAAAACATCTTAACAGCGAATTATATAAATTGGCAAAAAATCACAATATAGAAATGGTTATTACAAACGATGTTCATTATGTATTAAAAGAGGATGCAAAGGCTCATGAAATACTTCTTGCCATACAGACAAACGGAAAATTAAGCGATGCAAGAAGATATAAATTCCCAAGCAATGATTTTCATTTAAAAAGCGAAGAAGAGATGATGAAATCTTTCGCTAAACTTCCCAAAGCTTTTGAGAATACGGTTAAAATCGCAGAGCAGTGCAAAGATTTAAATATAATGACTAAAAATTATTATATGCCATCTTATGATATTCCAAAAGGCGAGACGGAAACTACGGTTTTAAAAAAGTTATGCATTGAAGGACTTAATAAATATTATAATAATGAAATTCCAAAAGAAGCTTTAGAAAGACTCGAGATGGAATTAGCCGTAATATCAAAAATGGGTTTTGAAGGCTATTTTCTTATAGTTCAAGACTTTATTAATTATGCAAGAAATAACGATATCGCAGTAGGACCTGGAAGAGGAAGCGCCGCTGGTTCTATAGTGGCTTTTTCTATCGGAATTACGAAAGTTAATCCTTTAGATTATGATTTGCTTTTTGAAAGATTTTTAAATCCTGAAAGAAAGAGTATGCCCGATATAGATGTAGACTTTCAAGACGATAAAAGAGATTTAGTAATAGAATATGTTAAAGAAAAATATGGAAACGATAATGTCGCTCAAATAGCCACTTTCGGAACTTTAGGCGGGCGTTCGGTTATAAGAGATGTTTGCAGAGTAATGGGATTTGAATTAAGTTTATCCGACAAACTTGCAAAAAATATACCAAATAATATTAGGCTTGCCGATGTATATGACGACCCTGAATGCGCGGATTTTAGAAGAGAGATAGATTCTAATAGAGAATTAAAAAATATGTATGATATAGCCGTTAGATTGGACGGTTTAATTAGAAATGTCGGACTTCATGCGGCAGGAGTTATTATTTCGAGTAAAGCGATTATGGATTGCGTTCCGATTTATCAGGATTCTAAAACTAAAACGAGAGCTTGCCAATATGAAATGAATTATGTTGAAAATGCGGGACTCATTAAAATGGACTTTTTGGGAATTAAAAATTTAAGACTCATAAAAGACGCCGTAGCCGATATAAAAAATAGATACGAAATAAAAATAGATATTGATAAAATTCCTTTTGACGACCAGGAGGTTTATAAAATATTTAGAAAAGCCGACACGGCGGGAATATTTCAGTTTGAAAGTTCGGGTATGAGGCATATGCTTTTAAATATTAAACCTACGGAATTTGCAGATTTGGTTTCAAGCGTGGCTTTATTTCGTCCCGGTCCTTTAAATTCGGGAATGGATAAAGATTATGCCGACAGAAAAAATAAAAGAAAAAATATAGTTTATAAACATCCCGATTTGAAACCTATACTTCAAGAAAGTCAGGGAGTTCTTATATATCAAGAGCAGATTATGGCTATAAGTAGAGTTATAGGCGGATTTACGGCTGCGGAAGCGGATGATTTAAGAAAAGCTATGGGTAAAAAAATAGTCGAAAAAATGAATTCTATGGAAACAAAATTTATAGAAGGCGGACTTAAAAAAGGATACGATAAAGAATTATTAAAATATTTATTCGATACTATGAAAGGTTTTGCAGAATACGGTTTTAATAAATCGCACTCCGTGTGTTACGCTTTAGTCGCATATCAAGAAGCTTATATTAAAGCGCATTATCCTATGGAATATTATGTAGCGCTACTTAACACTACAATAGAAGATGTTGAAAAAATCTCTTCATATTTAAACGAAATTAAACAAAAAAATATAGGAATAATTACAGCTTCAATATCCGAAAGCAAAGCTTTATTTTCTCAAAAAGACGGAAAAATAGTTTACGGTTTGCATGCGGTTAAAGGAGTCGGTTATCAAGCGGCTTTAGCTATAGAGGAAGAGAGAGAGAGAAACGGAGAATATAAATCATTAGAGGATTTTGCTAAAAGAGTAGATGTTCGTTTAGTTAATAGAAGAGTCTATGAAACATTAATTAAATGCGGAGCTTTTTCAGAGTTTGGACATACGGAAAATTCTTTATTATCGTCTTTAGACTCTATAATGGGATACGCTTCAAATTATCAAAGAGATACTTTAGCGGGACAAACTATGCTTTTTGATTCTGTTTCTTCGGAAGATACGGGAATCGCTTCTCTTACGATTGAAAATATGCTTGAATATTCAAATAGCATACTTATGGAAAATGAAAAAGAGGTTTTAGGATTTTCTTTAAGATATCATCCTTTTACAAGATATATAAATAGAATAGATTATAAATATTTTAATAATCTTTTGGAATTAGATAAATTAAAAGATAGATACGAATTTTCAATTCCCGCCGTTATAATAAAAGTGGGAGAATATATGACTAAAAAAAATACGCCTATGCTTACTTTAAATGTAATAGATTTATTTACGGAATCTGTTTTCTATATTACAGATAAAAATCAAACAGACAAATATAGAGATATTTTAAATGAAGAGATGGCAGTATTAATTAAAGGCAGAAGAGAAAAAAGCAGATTCAACGATAGAATATATAATAATATAATAGAAATAAAAGAACTTGATTCTTATTTAGAAAATAAAAATCTAAAAGAAGTTAAAAGAACCGTAAAAACAAACGATTTTGAAAATATAGCTAAAACAAAATCAATTAAAGTTGAAAATAAAGATTCTGAAAATCATTTTAAGAATAAAGAAATAAAAACAAAAGAAGCAAGTAATAATTTTATTAAAAATTCTAATTCTGATAAAAAACAATTATCTCTTTATATGAATAAAAATATTTTTGACGATATGGATTTATTATGTCTTCAAAATGCAATTTCAAGCAACCCTGGAGATTATACGATTTTCTTAAAATTAAAATCCGAAAGCGGAATGGAAATATTTAAAATAGGCGAAAATTATAAAGTCGAGCCAAACGCGAGATTTTTTAACGAAGCTAAAAGTTCTTTAAGGTCTTTAATAGAAATAGAATACGCTTAATTTTTAAATATTGAATAAGCGTAGCCGATTATAGCGGAAGCTGCGGACACATTTAAAGAATCAAAATCGCTTAAAGAATTTATAACAATACTTCCGTCAGAATTATTTTTTATTGTTTCTCTAACTCCTTTATGTTCGTTTCCTAATATAATAGCGGTTGGCAAGTCGAATTTAAAATTTTCTAAATGTATATTTCCTTTTTCGCTTGCATAATATATCCAAAAACCTTTATCTTTCATTTTATCCAAAATTCTATTTAAATTTGTTTCTATGCAAATAGGCAAATGATAAGCCGCACCTTGAGATACTTCATAAACTTTTTCATTTATTTTAGCCGAATTGTCTTTAGGAATTATTATTCCATCCAAATTGAAAAAATAAGCATTTCTTATTATAGCGCCTAAATTATGAACATCGGTTATAGAATCTAATATAAATATCAACGGATTATTTTTTTTATTCAAAGCGTTTTCTAAAAAATAATCTATTCCGATTTCTGCATTTTCTTCAATATCTGCAGCGATAGAATAAACTTTTCCAATTATAGATTCCATTTCTTTTTTATCTACAATTTTTATTTTAATTTTTTTTCTTTCCGCTATTTTTATTATTTCTTTTTCTCTTTTAGATAAAGGAAATTTAACATATAAAATTTTTACCAAATCTTTTGTAATCGCTTCGTTTATTGCATTTTTTGAAGTTATAAACATATTTTCTCTTTTTATTAAAAATAAGATTATAATAAATTATAACAATAATTAATTTTTTTGATATAGTTTTTCTATTTCTTCTTCATATTTTTGCATAATATTAAATCTTTTCATTTTTAATGATTGAGTTAAAAGTCCGTTTTCAATACTAAACTCTTTATCGGTTATAATTATTTTTGAAATTATTTCATAAGGTCTAAATCCGTTTTTAGAATTAATCAATCTTTTTAAATCCGATTTTATTAATTTATTTACTTCAGTAGAATTGCATAAATCATTAGAATTATCATAATTAATTTTATGTTTTTCAAAATATTCTTTTATGTTTTCCGAATTAATTACTATTATAGCTCCCGTTGAAGATTTATCTTGTCCTATAAGCATAATTTGAGATATATATTTTGATTCCATAGCTTTATTTTCTATAGGTTGCGGCTCTACATTCTCTCCCGTTAAAAGAACAATAGTCTCTTTTGCTCTTCCCGTTAAAACAATTTCGCCTTCTTTAGTATAAGTTCCTAAATCTCCCGAATCAAAAAAATCGTCTTTCTTTACCGTTTCGGTTAATTCTTTATCTTTATAATATTCTTTAAATACATTAGGACCTTTTATATAGCAAACTCCCATAACTCCGTCCTTACAAACTTCGCCTTTTTTATCTCTTATCTCTATTGTTACTTCAGGTATTGGAGTTCCGCAAGTTCCTCTATAATTTTTATAAGGCGACCTTAAAGTGACAACGGGCGCAGTTTCGGTTATTCCCCAACCTACGACTAAATTAATTCCCGCAGCTTCTACAAAATCCTCAATATACATTGGCAAAGCTCCGCCTCCCGATATAGTTAACCTTAATCTTCCTCCCGTTAATTCTATAATTTTTTTATAAATTATTTTTTGAGCCAATTTATGAAAAATATAATCGAATATTCCTATTTGATAATATTTTATTTTCTCTTCTTTTGTTTCATCTCTTATTATATAAATTAAATTATTTTGATATCTCAAATTTCTCGTATATCGAATAGAGCCTTTTATTAAAGTTTTAGCGAATACTTTTGAGATAAAACCTTTTCTGTCAATATTTTTCATTACGGTATTATATATATTAATCCAAATCGCGGGAACGGAAATAAATATATCAGGCTTTTCTTCCGTAAAATCTATTTTTAAATCTCTTTTATTTGTTATCGCAGTAAAACATCCCGTTATCGCCGTTACATAAGATATTGTTCTTTCGTATATATGCCAAATTGGAAGTATGCTTAAAAATTTATCTCCGCTTTTTAATCTTATTATATCGGGCAAAACTCTAACATTATGTAATATATTTCCATGCGTCAAAACCACTCCTTTTGGCTTTCCCGTAGTTCCCGAAGTATATATAATCGTTGCAATATTTTCGTTATTTAATTTTTTAGACTTATTTATTGCAAAATCTTCTTTTCCATTTAATCCTTCTTTTCCTAATTCTAAAAATTTATCGAAAGAATATATATTTTTATCGGGATTATGCATTGAGTTATCTAAAAAAACTATTAAAGATAAATCATTATGATGTTTTTTTATTTTCTCGAAAACATATTTATTTTCAACCAATACCGCTTTTGATTCGCTATGTTCTATAATATAATTTAATTCTTCCGAAGTGGAATCGTTTCCTCTCGGAACATCGACAGAACCTAAAGATAAAAGCGCCATATCGCATATAAACCATTCTATTCTATTTTCAGAAAATATTGCCACATTTTTTGAAGCAAATCCTTTAATTTCAAAGGCTTTCGCAATAGCGTTTATTTTATCATACAATTCTTTATATGTAATTGTAATTTTATCTCCGTTATTGTCTCTATATCTATAAGCTGGACTTTGAGGCATTTTCATTGCCGTTTCAAAATAAGCGCTTGGTATTGAAGTATATTCTAACATAAATACATATCCTTAAATAATAAATAGTCGTAATTAATATAGTTAATTATAACTATAAATTGTAAATATTACAAGTTATTTTTTATATATTCGAGTATATTTTCGGTATATTTATCGGGCGTAAAACCGTTAAGTATTTTTTTTGAGGATTCTATTAATTCTTTTTTTATATTATTATTTTTATAAACTTCAAGCATTGCATTTATAAGCGAAACAGTATCTTTCATATCGCAGGAAATTGCATAATCTTTTGCTACTTCATAGACGCCCGAAAGATTCGATATTATTGAAATGCAAGAAGAATAAAGCGCTTCTATTACGGTTAAGCCAAAAGGTTCGTTTATAGCTGGCATAATTAGAGCGTAACTTTTATTTAATAAATCTTTTTTTTCTTCTTCGGAAACATAACCTTTGAATATTATATTTTTTTCTATTCCAATTTTTTTTGAGAGATTTTTTAATTTTTTTTCATGTCTGCCTTTGCCTGCGATTATAAATTTTAAATTTTTATCGTCTATTTTTTCAATTAATTTTTTGAAAGATATTATTGCATTTTCCAAATTTTTAGGTTTTTCTATTCTTCCAATATAAATAAAATGTTCGGACAAATTTATAGGCATTATATTATTTTGAGTAATACAAGGATAAATAACTTTTGCCTCTCTGTTATAAACTCTTTTAATTGCATTTTTCGTTCTTTCGCTATTTGCGATTATATAATCTATTTTTTCAACGCCGAGTTTATCCAACCGCATTGTCCATCTTGCGATAATATCCCAAGTTTTTTGAAGTTTCTTATAACTTTTATCATCGCTTCCGTAAAGTCGAACGCTCGGCTCATGGCAATACCAAAAACTTTTAGGCAATTTTCTATTATTTTTTTTAGCTTCATTATAGGCAAGTCCGTAAAAAATAGTCGCGGGAAAATTATGAATAAGAATCGCATCGTAATTTATTAAATTATTCGCCAAATATTTTGCAGTTTTATTAAAAATAAGAGGATTTAAATATATATCCGTTTTGAATTGTTTTATAAAATCAGGAGCGTTATCTCTTAATTTGTAAGTATAAATATCTGTTTCAATATTAATATTATGTAAACTTTGAACGATTGAAAGAATAACATTTTCAGCTCCTCCGTTATAACCGAAAGTTGGATGCAATATGGCAATTTTTTTTATATTCATAAATTTTATAATAATATATTTTATAAAACTTACAAGTATAATTATTTATATTTTAAAATTTTTATAAAAGATATTAATCTTTTAAGATTTGTAAACCTTGTGGTATTTAATATTATATAAATTATTTTTGAGTTTCTTTTATATAATTTTTTATTATACATACGATTTAATTTTTAATGGATGAAGTTTTTTAAATATTTTATTATATTTTCAAATGGGATTAATTTAATTCTTAAAAGCTACAGCCACTAAATGCCACTTATCCACAGTTTTTATATCTATATCAACAAACCTATTCCTACTTAAATAAAAATACATAATCTCTTTATTATAACCAGATTTATGAACATCCCAATATATCGTTCTTATATCTTTATTATCAATATCGCATTCTCTTTGCCAACCATATAATCCCGCTACTCCATGCGAAAAATTCGACCATTTATTATTAAAATTTTCTTCGTCAAATATTGCATTTTTAAACTGCTCTATATAAAAATCTAAATCGAGACAAATTATATGCAATTTACTCCCCGTTTAATACTTTATACCAATCTTTTAAGGTTTCATTAAATTCCGTATAAGTCAAATGTTCAACCATATGCCTTGAATATATTTCATTAACATTTTTGCAATATTTAGATAATTCCCAAGCCTTGCAAATAATTTTAGCGGTTTTTGTCTTTCGGACATCGCAACCAACATAACCATCTTTATAATCATCTCCGCAATCCATATAAATTTTATCAATAACTTTTTTAGTCTTAAAAAACATAATCACTCCTTAACAACTTTCAAGATATAAACCATAAACTGCCCTTTATAATCTTTTATCAGTTTCATTTTATCCTCGCTTAAAGTTCCCGTAATCAATCCGTTTTTGTCTATAGAATATGTATCTTCGCCGTATTGCTCAATCACTTTTAAATTATATTTTTTGAAAATATCATTAACCATTTTATTAGTATAATGTCTAAAATGAAATTTATTATTATTCTTTAAATATAAACTAATGTCTTAAATACCATCAGGCTTACAAATCTTACAAGCTTCATACCCATTTTTTATAGCTTCGTTCAAATCTACAGCTTCCTTATCTCCCCGCAAAGTTCGGCAATTTTCAAGATGATATTTTTTACCCGTTTTTGCTATATAAACAATTTTTTCAGTTTCGTTAATTTTATTTTCGTTTACAGTTTCATTAGAATTTTTAATTTCTAAATTTTCATTTACTTTATTTTCTTTGCTTTCGTTAGTCACTTTAATTTCGTTTATTTTTATTTCACTTATTTTATTTTCTCTAGATGTAGTTTTAGTTTCATTAGTTTTTATAATGTTTGTTTCTGCTTCCTCGTAAACAAAATTATCCGTGTCATCTTCAATAAATTCTGTTTCGATTCGAGATTTTTCACTTTCGCCCGAGGTTTCATTTGAACATTGAATAATTAAAACTGATAGAATAATTAATAAAATAATAAATTTTTTCATAGAAAACCCTTATATTTAAGATTAATAATACAATTATATTATATTTTGATATTTACATCAAGTATTAAATTAGAGAATTCTATACTTTATTTAAAGTATTTTGAGTATAAAAATATTGACTATTTTACGACCATAGATTTTAGCTAAAAAATATAATTTATATATACTTATAAAAAGTTAGAATTTTAATTCTATAATTTGATATCAAGCTAGAGAAAATATTAATCTATTTCTTAATCTTCCACTTCAAATAAGCCGATATAAACTCGTCAATATTTCCATCCATTACCGAATTCATATTTCCGCTTTCATAACTCGTCCTTAAATCTTTAACTAATTGATAAGGTTGAAAAACATAACTTCTTATTTGATTTCCCCAAGCTATATCCGTTTTCTCGCCCGCTATCTTTTGCTTTTCTTTATCCAATTTTTCTTTTTCAAGCTGATAAAGTTTTGCCTTAAGCATTTTCATAGCCATATCTTTATTATTATGCTGACTTCTTTCAGCCTGACATTGAACGACAATATTCGTAGGAATATGAGTTATTCTTATAGCGGAAGATGTTTTATTAACATGCTGTCCTCCCGCTCCCGAAGCTCTATAAGTATCTATTCTCAAATCTGCTTGATTTATATCGACTTCAATATCTTCATCTATATCGGGCATAACGCTAACGGCTACAAATGAAGTATGTCTTTTAGCGTTGGCATCAAAAGGTGATATTCTCACAAGTCTATGAACTCCTATTTCAGAACGCAAATATCCGTAAGCGTATAAACCTTGAATATAAAAACTTATCTGTTTTATTCCAGCCTCATCTCCTGGAAGTTCGTCCGTAGTTTCGACAGTCCAACCATGCCTTTCGCAAAATCTCACATACATTCTTGAAAGCATTGAAGCCCAATCGCAGCTTTCAGTTCCGCCAGCTCCAGCATTTAAAGTTAAATATGCGTTTTTGCTATCAAATTCGCCCGAAAATAAATTTTTAGTTTCAAGTTCTTCAAAAACTTTTTGCAATTCTAAACATTCGCTTTCTAATTCCGATTCCATTTCATTATCGTTTGAGCTTATTGCAAGTTCGGTAAGTTCGTATATATTATTTGAATTTTTTATCAGATTATCAACGGGTTCTATTTTATCAAGCAAAAGCATTCTCTCTTTCATCAATTTTTGAGCGGAAATATTATCGTTCCAAAAATCGTCTTTTGCCGAAATTTCGTCAATCTCTTTTACTCTTTTATAAATCGATTCTGGGTCAAAGATACCCCCTTAAAATTTTAGCCTGCTCTTTAATATTTGATACTATATTTTTTATCTCTGATAATGTCATATTAATTCCCCAATACTAATAAAATTATTCTTCAATAGGGAGGATTCTCGCTCCATTTGAAGGCTTTACTATATAAACATCGGCATCTCTTCTCGTTTTTTCCTTATATTTTGAATAAAGATTTTCTATAACATTTTCAACTTCGGTTTTCTTAAGAAACATTAAAGCTCCTCCGCCAAATCCCGTGCCAATCATACAAACTCCCATAACTCCGTCCATATTTATAGCCTCTTCGACTAAAATATCCAATTCTGCAGTTGAGACTTCGTATAATTTGCTTAAACCGTCATGCGTTTTTAGTATTAAATTTCCCAAATCTTTAACAGAGCCTTTTTTAATAGCTTTGACAGCTTGATTGACTCTATCTTGTTCGGCAGAAACATATAAAGCCCTTCGCATCTCTTTATTTTGAAGATTCGATTTTATAAACTCCGCGTCTTTAGGTTTTAAATCGCATAATGATTTTAAGTTTGGTTTTTTCTCTTTAAGTTTTTTAAAAGCATTATCGCATTCTCTTCTTCTCGCGTTATATTCGCTATCGCTTGAATTTCTTTTTTTATTGCTATTTATAACCGCCATACAATATTCACCCAAATTAAAATCTAAATATTCGTATTCTAAAGAGTTCATATTAAAGAAAAATACTTGATTCTCTTTTCCCATAAAAATTGTAGCATGGTCGGTTAAAGAAGTTTTTTGAGATGCAAACTTTTTTTCGCCTTCGTAAGATAATTTAGCTTTTTCTATAGGCTCTATATTAGATAATCCGTTTAAATCTAAAATCGCATAAGTTAAGCACGCGCATAAAGAACTTGAAGAAGCCAAAGAAGTATTAAAAGGCAAATCGGTATAAACATAAATATCAATGCCTGCTACTTTGTAATCTTTTTCAATTAAGCTTGAATATACTCCCTTAAAATATACAAGCCATTCATCTTCTTTAGTTTTTTCCAAATCGTCTAAAGAAAATGATTTTCTAGCCTTAAACGAATGAGCGTAAATATTTACTTTAGAATCAGGACGCTTTCTTGCGACAATATAAGTTCCTCTGTCTATAGCAGCAGTTATAGTATTTCCTCCTGAGTAATCTATAAGCTCTCCGATTACGGTAACTTTTCCAGGCGCAAAATATAATTTAGCTTCGCCTTTGTGTCCGAAGATTTCTCTAAATCTCTCTACTATTTTTAAATGTAATTTAGGTATCATAATTTATCCCATAAAAAATTAATTGAAATATATATTATATAGATAAAAAAATCAATATTAAGTTTTTTATAACAAAACTGTAAAAATGTTGTCATTTATAGTATAAGAAAACCAAATAATTATTAATAAGATTATAAAAATGAACTTAATTTAAATTTAGATTAATTCTAAATAGTTAATAAAAAATATTGATAGTAGTAAAGCAATAACAATTTTTTTTAATTTTTTTAGAATAAACGCTTGAAATATTTTTAAAAATATTTTATAATTAT